>AUXO017281368.1_pt1 | contig 13777 bp, 13 predicted proteins | sample 768731 | NCBI WGS metagenome assembly AUXO01 (sample SAMN02715735, study PRJNA202380) | gut metagenome | biome: sheep rumen | host: Ovis aries | place: New Zealand: Palmerston North
CCAGCTGCGCAGTCGTTACGATTATATCTTTATTGATAATGTACCCTACGGTGCTATTGCCGATGCTACCATCACCAATCGCATCGCCGATCTGACCATTTTCATTGTCCGCGTAGGTCGTCTTGACCGTCGTATGATGCCCGACTTGGAGAAAATATACCAGAGCGGCCAGCTTAACAACATGTCGCTCATTCTGAATGGAGTCTCTCTTCATCAGCATGGTTACGGCTACGGTTACGGCTACGGCTATGGTTACGGTTATGGCTACGGTTACGGTTACGGTAGTAAAAAGAAAAAACACCGTCCTTGGTGGAAGAAGCTGAAGCTGAAACGTTAACGTTGACGTTGAAAAAGGTTGCCGTTGAAAAAAGTTATCGTTGACGTTGACGTTGACGTTGAAAAAGAATGTCCTGGACCATAGAGATTAAGCCTCGCCGCCGATGGTTTGCGATTGATTTGCGTGCTTTGTGGCGCTATCGCGATTTGTACCGAATGTATGTTCGGCGCGATATTGTCACCGAGTATAAGCAGACCATTCTCGGCCCCTTGTGGTATTTGATACAGCCACTCTTCACCACCGTCATGTATATGTTCGTCTTCGGTGGCTTGGCCGGCATCTCTACCGATGGGGCACCTCAGCCACTTTTCTATATGTCTGGTGTCATGCTCTGGAACTATTTTAATAATGCCTTCTCTGTTTCCTCCAACGTATTCACCGCTAATGCTGGAGTCTTTGGCAAGGTGTGGTTTCCCCGTCTCGTCGTACCTTTGGCCGGCATCACCAGCAACCTGCTGAAGATGCTCATTCAGTTGGGGCTGTTCATCGTAATGTATATAGGTTACCTGATAGCAGGCACCCCGCTCCAAGTCAACTGGGCTATCCTGTTGTTCCCCTTCTTGGTGCTCCTGTTAGCCTTCCATGCCATGTCAATGGGACTCATCATCTCTTCGATGACCACCAAATACCACGACCTGAGGTATCTCGTCAGTTTCGGCATGCAGCTGTTCATGTACGCCACTCCTATCATCTATCCGTTGAGTGTCGCCTCCGAAAAATATCGTCATTTGTTATTGCTCAATCCGCTGACCTCTATCTTCGAGGCTTTCAAGTATAGTTGCTTAGGTTGTGGTTCCCTCTCCTGGCCATGGCTCCTCTACAGCACCCTCTTCATGCTCATCATGCTCTTTCTCTCCGTCATCGTCTTCACAAGAGTAGAGCGTAACTTCATGGATACGGTGTAACGTTAACGAGAACGTCAACGAGAACGTCAACGATGGAATCAAAACAAAAAGCAAGGAATTTTCATAACTACAAGGTGTGGCAGAATGCTGTATCTTTTGCAACCATGTTGTATCAAGTAACAGACAAACTGCCGTGGTTTGAAAAAAAGGGTCTTTGCGATCAGATGCAACGGGCTGTCGTCAGCATCTCTTCCAACATTGCAGAAGGAGCAGGACGCCCTACAGATACGGACTTTGCTCACTTCCTTGATATAGCATTAGGATCGTCGAACGAAGTTGAGACACAATTAATCATATCACGAAACCTGAATTACATTGATACAATTCAGTTCAACTCCCTCATTGAGAAACTAAGTGAAATACAGAAACAGTTAACAGGCCTCATCGCCTCCATCAGAAAATCAAGTCCTCGTTAAAAAGAGTTGACGTTATCGTTGACGTTGACGTTTATAAGAAATGATAGCCATTCAATTTGAAAACGTAGGCAAACTCTATCGGCTCGGTACGGTAGGCACAGGCACGCTCTCCCACGACCTCAACCGTTGGTGGAAGACCCGTGTGCTCCATCAGGAAGACCCGTATTTGAAGATTGGTGAGACCAACGACCGCTCCTCCCGTGGTCATTCCGACTATGTATGGGCACTAAAGGACATCTCCTTCAATGTCGAGCAAGGCGATGTCGTTGGCATCATCGGCAAGAATGGAGCTGGCAAATCAACCTTGCTCAAACTCCTTTCTCAGATTACCTCCCCCACAACCGGAGTTATTCGAGCCCGAGGCCGCATTGGCTCCCTGCTAGAAGTCGGTACTGGTTTCCACCCCGAGATGACTGGTCGTGAGAATATCTATATGAATGGTGCCATCATGGGCATGACCCGTCACGAAATAACTCGCAAGCTCGATGAAATCATCGATTTTGCCGGTGTCGCCCGTTACATCGACACCCCCGTCAAACGCTACTCCTCTGGTATGACCGTCCGCCTCGGCTTTGCCGTCGCCGCCTTTATGGAGCCCGAAATTCTCGTTGTTGACGAAGTCCTCGCTGTCGGCGATGCCGAATTCCAAAAGAAAGCTATTGGCAAGATGCGGGACGTATCCCGTGGTGAAGGTCGCACCGTGTTGTTTGTCAGCCATAACATGGCGGCAGTCAGAAGTCTGTGCCAAAAAGGAATAGTACTCAAGAATGGCATGCTGGATTATATTGGCAGTTCGGAGAAAGCTATAGATTACTATTTAGATGAGTCGATAAACATTGGTCAAAGGTTTATTACTGATAGTATTATCTACCAGAAATCCTTTCTAAGAATTGAGAAAATCTTAATCAATGACACACCCTTCAATAGAACAATAATGCAAAGGAATGATTTTCTTGACTTAATCATAGTTGGTACTACCCAAGAGGTTCTTTGCTGCGAAATAAAGATGATCATCAAGAATTTAGATGGCACTCCGTTAGCTACTTTGGCAGAAGGCCGTTACAAAGGGAATATATATAATATAAATCTTGGGATGTTTACAATATCCAAACATATTCGGCTTCCTAAATATATAGCAGAAGGGGAATACAGAATAGACCTTGCGCTCCTCAAGCCCAAAGCTGAGAATTATTTTGTTGCCCCAGACTGTATGCATATTCATTTTGAAGGCTATTATGACAAATATGCAAACCCTCTGCGCCTTGCAGAGGAAGGTTTCTTTGGTTTAGAATCAGAATAATGATTCATCTTCTTATTATCTGGCATAACGGTCAGAATCAAAAACAAAAAATACTGCAAGATATGGGAGAGCATTTCCAGATACTCTCCACACACACAATACAATGGAGTAATGAAAAGTTCCGTAGTAACCTGAAAATTTTCTATTCACAATCATGGCAGCACTTTTCTTCTTCACAATTAGAAAGCGCACTGCGATATAAATGTGATTATTGTGGAATAGGCCCCTTTACTGCTATCGTTTTTCAGGATACTCATTCTCAGATGGACTGGCGAATTACTTCTAATGGGAAGAAATATGTGAATATTCATGTTTTTGACAAGAAAATGGAATATCGACAGTTTACAGGTGGAGGACATCTTATTCATTGTAGCAACGATGTTGATGAGACGAACCATGATTTGACATTGCTGTTTGGCCTCAATACCCAAGACTTCTTGTCCCATTCTACAAAATCATCACTAATAAGTAATAATTGTGTTGGTGTTGACGGTTATAATTCTATCTCTCAGTTATTCTATGTCCTAAATAATTGTATCAATTATTGTGTATTAAGAAATTTCGAATGTCTGCCAGACAAATATACTTTAGCAGAACATGGCGACATAGATCTTCTTGTGGAGAACAAACAACAGATGGCATGTTTGACGTTAGCCAAACCTATATTCAGTGAGACTTATCGTGTATATCATATTATTAGAATTGCAGACAAAGACATTCCTTTTGATTTCAGGTATGTAGGTGATAATTATTATGATATAAAATGGGAAAGGCGCATTTTGGAACATAGGAGAATGGAGAAAGATTTATTCTTTGTTCCTTCTGACGAGGATTTATACTTCTCTTTGTTATACCACGCATACATTCAGAAAAACGAGGTAAAGCCAGACTATCTACCCAAATTGAAGAAGTATGCAGAGTCAATAAGTGATGTGTTTAATCCAGAACCTTCATTGGTGATTCGAAAAATAGACTCTTTCATGAGACAATATGATTATGAATACATAGAACCTCTTGACAAGACTGTTGTCTATAATCTGCAAAACATAGAAAAGTCTTCTTATGCTCTAAGATATGGCAAATGTATCAAGCGAACAGAAGAAGACGGATCTAATGGTTATGTCTATTCTTCTCGTGTTTATGATAGTGGTAACAGAATTGTCAAGTTGGGTACAAAATGGCTTATAGAGAATGAAGCATTGTTCCTCTCACGGCTTTCTGGAAACACCTATTTCCCCAATATTATCTCAAAAGAACAAAAAGGAAACCAATTGATGAAGTTGGAGATAACAAAGATGCAAGGATGTGATTTCGCAAAATTCTTTGGAAATATGCGGCATCAACATGGCTATTTCTTGCGATCTTTCATGCGTTCTATGATTGAAATACTCCATCTTTTTAACAATCAATCTGTTGTTCATAGAGACCTCACGCCGTCAAATATAATTATAGAAGCTGATGGGAGATTATTGAAAGTCGGGATAATAGACTTTGGATGGGCAGCAAAATCCGATGACATTTCTGCCAAATTGCCAAATCATCTCGGAGGTAGATATGCCCTTAACGGAGCCCCCAATGACTGCTATGCTTTAGGTTACCTGATCATGGAATATTGGTCGGATGTCCCTTATATGAAAATTATTGCCAGCTATTTACTAAGGGTAAGAGAGAGTAATAAGGATAAGCAATTAAAGAAAGTCGAGAGAGTTCTGCAATTCCCATTCAGCCCATACGATCAATACCGTTTGTTCCTTCGACGCCATCAGCGCATATCACAAACTTGGCATAGAATTTAAATGACGTTCCAGCATTACATAATCACTCGCTTTAATGTGTCGTTGGAATCTGCAGGGCATAGTAAAGTTTGCACCCATGAGTATTTAGATTACCGTTTCCCACTCTTCGAGCATTTCTGTTTGCCTTCTGTTATTGGGCAGACTTGCCAAGACTTTAAATGGCTTGTGTTGTTTGATGCCAATACCCCCCAAAACTATCTAGAGCGAGCTGACGACATCCACAACCACTACCCCAATTTCATACCATGCCATTTGGACACAAACCGCTATGCAAAGGACTCTTTTGGCAACAATTATACAGTAGATCTAGAAAACGACCAGTGTTTGTGTGGTATTCTGTCTTTATTTATAAAAGAATGCATCAATAGGACGACCTCCGTAGTTCCTGATTTTTATGTTACCACACGCCTTGATAGTGACGATGCGCTTCATTGCGACATGGTGGCAACCATTCAGAAGAAAGTAAAAAAAGGCGCACAGTTTGTGGCATACGATTTTGTTTATTCATACAAATATATACTTAACGAAAGAATAGCATATCGTTATCCACTTTTCAACGGTCATTTCATTACCTTAGTTGAACCTTCTACAGAAACATTCCATTCTGTCCTCTTCTGCAACCACCTTCAAATAGACAAATTTGTAAACGTTGAGCATTTTTATCAACGGCCGCTCCAAACAGAACTGATTCACGACGGTAATGTGGTGAATGATTTCACAGAACTCACTATTAGTGGGCTCCTCTATGGCATTCTACATTTCCATAAGCATGACTATGGATATACTTCTTTAGGGTTTTCTTATAAGAGGGCTTTCCACATTCTTGCCTTTCTTATTAAAGAAAGAATAAGATGTTACAGAAACTGATTAGTATCTGGCAAAACCGTTCTGCATATATAAGAGCCTATCTTTGGCCATTGCCCAAATTTCGTCGCGAAGTTGTAGTGATGATTGACGGTGTGCATACTCATGGAGGGCTTGGTGACAGGCTGAAATTTATTCTTTCAGTTTATTCTTATTGCAAAGAACATTGTATTCCTTTTAAAATCTATTGGACTTACCCTTTTAAGTTAGAAAGCGTACTGTTACCAAATCAATATGATTGGAGGATAGAGGAATCAAAAATCTCCTTTTCCCATTATGATTCTAAGGAGATTTGCTTTTGGTATAAGAAACGTGATGCCCAAGGAAAGAACTTTTCAGAACAAAATATAGCCATATTAGACAAGGAGATTGGCAAAAAACACCGGCAGTTTCATTTGTATGGCATTATGAATTCTGCATCTCCAAATTACAATCAATTATATAAAGAACTATTTAAGCCATCTCAACACCTTTCCGAAAGGATTAATCTGTGTAGAAAACATCTGTCTCGCCCATATGAAGCTGTGACCCTCCGTTTTCAGCAACTGCTTGGTGATTTTAAAGAAGGCAATTTTCAAATTCTACCCGAAAGTGAGCGAAATTGTTTAATTCTATTATGCAAGAACAAGATTTCTGAACTATATGACAACGGCTACTTCCATACAAAGAAAATTCTTGTTACATCTGATAGTCCATCTTTTTTGCAAGAGATAGGCAAATTACAATATGTCTTTACTATCCCAGGTAAAATGGAACACATGGACTTTACCCAAAACCGTGACATTGAGGTATACTTAAAGTCATTTGTTGATTTATTAATGCTGTCCGAGGCAAAGCGCATTACATTATTAAAAACTGGACAGATGTATCGAAGTGGTTTCCCTAGATTTGCAGCTGATCTGGGACAAATTCCATTCAATGAATTCTTTTTCTGATGTTATATTGACCATTTCTGCAGAAAACTTATGAATACAATGGTTTTTTTTACCGAAAACCTTTCTGGCGGAGGGGTTGAGAAGATACAACATATAATCTTGAAACATTGGGATTACAACACTTATGACGTTACTCTTTATTCACTTCGCGACGAGAGTCTGTCTGCAAAACGATTCTTCCCACATATTACAGATTATAAATATGTATTTGAGAGCATCTTAGATATCGATAAACCGATAGAAAAACTCTGGAAAAAAATAAAGAATAAAATACGACTTTTTGTTTACTACCATTTTTCTCCGAAGGTGTTCTACCAATTGTTTATTCGTAAGTCTTACGATGTGGGCATTTCGTTCATAGAAGGATATGCAACAAGAATTCTCAGCGGAGCTCCATCATGTACGAGAAAAACAGCATGGATTCATACAGAATTACAAAAAAACCACTGGACGACCATGGCTTACAAAAGCGTATATGAAGAAGAGTTATGTTACAAAACCTATAAGTATGTAGCGTGTGTATCAAAAGAAATCAAAAGACAGGCAGACGAGATGTTCGGGATACACGATAAAACAATAGTCTTATACAATCCAACAGACAAAACAGACATAAGCGTCAAATCCGCCCTCTGTATTTCAGAAAAGCTTCCAATAGCCCGTCCCTTAATAGTCACATTAGGAAGATTGGAAAAAGAAAAAGGCTATCCACGTTTATTGAATGTTGCGAAACGATTAAAACAGGTGAATGACGTTTTTACATTATGGATTATTGGCGATGGTAATGAACGTGATAAACTAAGCAAGCAAATAATAGACCATCAGTTAGGAAATTGCGTGTTTCTTTTAGGCTATAAACCCAACCCTTATCCATACCTCCTGGCATGCGATTTCTATGTATGTTCATCCTATGCAGAAGGATATAACACAGCCATCACTGAGGCACTTGTGCTTGGTAAGCCAGTCGTTTCTACGAACTGTTCTGGAGTTAGTGATCAACTGGGTGACTCGGAGTACGGGATTATTACTAAAAACAATGAAGACTCTCTTTATGAGGGTGTGAAAAGGATGCTGGATTCAAGTGTTCGAAATGATTATAAAGCACAAGTCGAAAAACGTAAAAGTCATTTCAATTTGGATAAACAAATGAAGGAGATAATTCAACTTATTGAGAAATCTTGATATCTATCATAATACCGGTATTTAATGCCGAGAAGCATTTGGAGAGGTGTCTATCTTCGGTCATTAATCAGACATACACAATTTGGGCATGTCTGCTGATAGACGATGGCTCAACAGACGGTAGCAGCGAATTGTGTGATGAATGGGAAGCTAAAGACGAAAGAATCAAGGCGATTCACCAACCGAACCAAGGAGTTTCGGTTGCTCGTAATAAAGGTATAGATAAGGCTAATGGAGAATGGATTTGTTTTATTGATAGTGATGACTGGGTCGAGCCAAACTTTCTGAAGACTCTTCTTTCTGAAGCAAAAGGAACGGATATCGTATTGTCGGGGCAGGTACGCGAATACCCAGACAACAAAACGGTTGTTTATCAGCCAGAAAGGACAGAAGTGTTCTCCCTTGACGCAGAGCACGCCAACGCTTTCGTAGAACTCAATCGCCGTTTCCTGCTTTATGCGCCACATGAGAAACTCTATCGTGCTGACATCATAAAAAATTATAGCGTGAGCTTTCCTCCAGGATGCCAATATGGCGAGGATCTCATATTCAACTACCAGTATTTGGTGCACGTCAGGACCATTTCTACCATTGCAACAGCAAAATACCACTACAGGATGAGCAGCAACACGCTATCAACAGCGTTCCGGCCTCATCAGTTCGACGAGGATTATGAGCAATGGCTGATTGTCAAGAAGTTTTTTGAAAAACATCAACTCTTGACATATCAGGCAGAGGCTTATCTATACCAAAGGCTGTGGGGCATTGTCTATGATGGCATTTTTTTATATCCTAAATTGTCTCAAACAGGAAGAGGCTATCTTAAAAAAATTCTAAACATACCAGAAATCTCAAAGTTAAGGAACTACAAGAATGTCTTTTCATGCGCATGTTGGATTAAGGCAGCTATACTCTTCAAATCCCACATCTCGTTCTATTGCTATTTCAGATACAAAGCACTGCTATGAACAATCTTGTTACAGTCATCGTCCCAGTTTATAACACGGCAGAATACATCAGCAAATGTATAAAATCTATTCTTTGTCAAACGCACAAGGCATTAGAAGTCATCATCATCGACGATGGTTCCTGCGATGAATCTCTATCAATTTGCAAAAAATTGCAGAATGAGGATTCTCGCATAAACATAGTAAGACAGGAAAACAATGGTGCCTCCATGGCGCGTAACGTCGGACTTAATATGGCCCACGGTGAATATCTAATGTTTGTTGACAGTGATGATCAAATAGATTCGGAGATGATAGAGCAAATGCTCAAAACCATTTTGGCGACTAACGTCGACATAATTATATCAAAGATTCCGGGAGAGATGCAGGTATACAAACAAACAACTGACGTCAGCCAGAGCGAGACATTACTCCACTTGCTCCGCGACCAAGTCTGGTGGTCTCCCTGCGGAAAGCTTTTTAAACGTCAGTTATTCGACAACATCAGATTTCCCAGACCGACAATATCTGAGGACTACTGGATAATGGTACACCTTATTCTGAACGGAGCAAACGTGTTTTATGTGCCGACATCCTACTATCATCGCACAACTCGACCTGACAGTCTGTCGCATATGAGTTTATGCGAGAGAAAATTCGATGAGATATATAATGTCAATGATGTATGGGAAGCCGTACAAACCCGCAAAAAGGAATTTGCTTCATTTGCAGAAAACAACCTCGCACAGACACTGCTCAAACTGCTGATAGAAATTCTTAATACAGAAAGTGCTACAAATGCATTCTCCCAGCAAGAAAAGAAGGTATTATCTCTTATACGCCAACATTACTGGAGCATGTTAACAAACAGATGCATAACTCCGAAACAAAGGACGCTATTGGCATGCTGCTTCTCACATTTCTCTGCACAGATAGTTTTAAAACTTTACCGTTATGTTCGTCAAGCATAGATTTTTCTACCTGCTTTCTACACTCATCATTCTCATAGTGACTGCCGGTCTAACCCCTGACTGGATTCAATATGGAATGTTCTATGTGGGAGGAGACTTCGCTCATCAGCAAGTGCCATTTATTATTGAAACTAAGCGGATGTTCGCATCTGGTGCCCCGTGGTGGAGTTGGAATACTTTTTGGGGTGATAATTTTATTGCAGCTTATTCCTACTATACACTCACAAGTCTCTTTGCATGGATAAACTGTCTTTTCCCCTATGAATGGATACTACAGAGTATCACATTGACAATCTATCTGAAATTCCTGTGTACGGGATGGTTTTCTTACGCTTATTTCCGCAAAATGAAGGTTTCTGAGCGTATGTCATTAGCAGGTGGACTGATGTACACCTTCTCATCATTTGTCATCAGTAATATTAACTATTATACTTTTTTAGAGCCACTAATGTTTTTCCCCTTGTTGCTGATTTCCATAGAGAAGTACCTGGGGCAAGAGCGTCATGGGGCATCAGCATTGATGGGTGCATCGTTCCTTGTTGCTTTTATTAATTGGTATTTCATTCCCTGCTCTTTCTTAGCTGCATTTTTCTATACATTATGCCGAATCACATCAAGAGAGATACGCATGACCTGGCGCAAAATAGCCTTGGGAGGAATGCTCATGGTAGGAGGTGTGCTGATGTCATCTATTGTCCTATTACCCACATTGTTGCATACATATAATAGCCAGCGGGCAAGTGTAGAATTCTGTTTTAATATATCTGGTTGGGAGATGCTTTTGTGGCTTCAAAGATTAAGATCTATGGTGTTCCCGGATATTTGGGAAGGTTTTAATCCTATGCTGTGGTCTCCTTTTCCAAATCAAAGTAACGAATCCTATGTCCCTATTATGGGAATCTTGCCAGCTGTTTTATACATTATACAAAACAGACGTGATTGGCTTTCTAAACTCATCGTTCTTGCATCTATATTGTATATTACACCATTTAATGGTCTTTTTTCACTTTTCACAAATCCTTATTACTCACGTTGGGTATATGCATTTGTTTTGTTTTTAATTTTGGCCACGGTAAAGTTTCTTGACTCAAAACAAGTCATTTCTAATGGTACTTTTTTTAAATATATGATTTTTGCGGAGGTGTTTGTCTTATATCATATTTCCCTGTCTTTTACAATTTTGTCAAAGAAATAAACAATTTTTCCATTGCAGATATAGTGCTTAATGTCATTCTGCTGTCCTTATTGGTTCTTGGCTTGTTTTTTCTCTTTCTTTATAGCAGGAGTTCCTCTTATAAACTTTTAATATCTTTATTAGGGGTTTATGCTGTTCTGCATTTATCGTTTTCAATCTATGCTCGTACTGATTGGTTCTATTCTCTTTCGGACAACAAGAGTAAACAATATATAATCAAGCAATCAATACATGATGATTTGCCAAGAGGAGAACAAAATTTCCATTCAAGGATTGATACGAGGAGAACCGATGGCTATGAATATTTCAATCTTTCATTGTTAAAAAACCGTCCTTCACTCTCTACTTATCATTCAGTTAGGAACAGGATAATAGAAACGTTGATAGAAACTACTGACACATTTCGCCGCCCCAGCAACTCATTTTCCCCATTGTTTAATCGTATTTCGTTTGATGCTCTCATGTCTGTCAGCGAAATTGTAGATTATGGAAACTTACAGTCGCAAAAAAGTGAGGTATCTGCTAAAGATCATTCGCAGTATTCCATATATGGATTTAGCCATTATATACCTATGGGGTTTACTTATGATACCTATATTCCTGAGAGTAAGGTGACTCCTCTGCTCAAGCAAAGACCGCTACCGGATGTCCCATTGCAACTATTAGCCAATTTGGTACTTAAGGATGAGGATGTATCAATTGCAAAAAAATATCTGCGAAAAGGAACACTTGTAAAGCAGAATACGCTCGATAGTGTAGTTAATGAACGTCGCCGCCATGTATGTTCTTCTTTCCAAGGGGATACACGTGGATTTAAAGCAGATATAACACTTGAACGAGACAACTATGTGTTCTTCAGCGTACCCGCAGACCCGGGATTCATCGCATATATAGATGGCAAAGAAAAGCCTATAATAGCTGCCAATTTCGGACTTTCTGCAGTGCTTGTTCCAAAAGGTTTCCATCATATTGATTTCCGTTTCCTTCCGAGAGGATTAAAAACCGGACTGATCATCAGTATAATTATGATGATTGTGCTAGTAATATTATATACTTACGAAAATCGTTCTTTTTCTTCAACTTACTAATTTGTTTGATGATTATACCCGTTTCAGATGAGAAGGCTTTTTAATCTTCGTTTACTTGTTTTGGCAGTCCTAGTGGCATCGGTATTGTCGTTTTGTGTCTGCAATATTGTCTTCATGGTTGACTATACTCAGGTTTTTTCTTTTCGCGAGTGGGTATGGCTTCCATTAGCAGTTCTTATGCTGTTTATGGTTTGGCGACTTGGAAGTGGCATTAGCCTTTTGGGGCTAAAGGTTCCCCCGTTAATAGCAGGTTTTGTTGTCAGCAACGTTTGTTATCTGACGGTGGTGTTCACTTTCGATACTCATCCTGTCTCTGACTGGGCATGTGTTTGGCAGGCGGCGAATGAGATGGCAAATGACACTTTTACAGGAGGGCTGGAAAAAGGACACTATATGCATGAGGTTCCCTATCAGTTGGGGTTAGCCTTCGTTGAGTCATTGTTTATCAGGGCTTTTGGAAACTGCTATGGCGTGCTTCAGGGACTAAACCTGGTGCTTCTGAACCTCGTTACATTCTCTGTTTATCATTTCACCAAACGGAAAGTTTCCATACAAGCAGCCAATTATGCATTCATGGCAGCATGTCTGTTTCTATGTTTCACCATGACGGTGTCTCAGTTTACAAATCATTAGGTTTCTTTTGTCTTGCTTTACTTCGCCTTGTTCCTGATTGAGAAGAATCTTGCCAAAGCATCCCTGCTATCAGGTGTTGTTGTGGCACTTCTGAATTTTGTCCGTCCCATGGGGATACTGATAATAGCCTCTGTTTGCTGCTTCTACCTGTACAAGATGTTAGCAGAAAAGACATATATCCGGTTAGCCTCACATTTAGGCTTGTTCCTGATTGGCTATTTTGTCGTGGCTTTTCTGCTCGACACAATGCTGCTTAATCTCAATTACACAGATGAGCGAGTAAGTATGTCATCCCGAAATAAGTACCATAAAATCTCATATACACTTTACGACAGCAAGGTGGATGGGCATATAGCGGACTACCAATTTGATTATGAAAGATATAATGAAGATTATCGAGAAGATCTTATTAGTCAGGTAGTGAATCATCCGGCACAGATTACCATGAGTGTGGCCAACAAGATGGTTCGTTATTTAGGATTGTTCGACTATCTTTTTGAAATGACTTACAATCATGATGAGAAGGTTTGGATGCGCTATCCGGTTAAGGCGATATATTCTACTCAGTGGTTTCAGTATCTGCTCTATTTGCTATTGGCCATCTATGGCTATATAAAATATAGTAAACGTAACAAGGTGGATGTCTATCAGGTATTCTTCGTTGCAAACACTTTGGTTTACGTTTTCATAGAGGCATTCACGTCTTATCGGTTTATTAATTACTTCTATCTTCTTTTCTTGGTTGGTGTGGCTTTTGACTATTATAGCAAAAAAACGGTAATTCAGGAGAATGGATTATTGTATAAAGAGATGGCGTAATAAGGGATGTGTTACCTGCACTCCCTACATTTTTATGTAATATACTGAGAAATAAATAGATGCATGATGTATGTTGCGGCAAATGAGTGTAGGAAGGGAAAAATAGTAAGGAATTGAAGATGATTGACGTTAAAGAGATACCTGTTTGGTGGGCAATCTGCCAGAACCGTGAATGCAAAAGGGCAGAAGAATGCCTGCGGTACCAGGCGTTTAGGAGTATGCCGAAGGAGGTGGGGAGCTGGAAATGCATATTGCCTAATACTCAGTGAGATATTTTAGTGTAGTGTTGCGTTTTTCAGGGGAGGCACACTACACAACTTGAAGTGAAAACGGCACTTCTCTTGGAGAGAAACGGCACTTCTTTACTATGGGTCTGGAGTTTGCACCAAACT
>AUXO018023503.1_pt1 | contig 13777 bp, 23 predicted proteins | sample 768731 | NCBI WGS metagenome assembly AUXO01 (sample SAMN02715735, study PRJNA202380) | gut metagenome | biome: sheep rumen | host: Ovis aries | place: New Zealand: Palmerston North
ATTAAGTAGGCGGGGAGGGACTTGAACCCCCAGAAGCCGAAGCCACCTGATTTACAGTCAGGACCGCTACCAGTTACGGGATACCCGCCTTTAAAATACTAAATCAAATCGGCTCATTACCCGTGTACCTCGGGGACATAACCGAACCATTACCGAACAATACAGGTATTGTCTTTTCTGGTGCTCTCGATTTAGTTGCTTTGTGCATGATTTAATATGTCTGCCTGTGGAAGTAGAGGGAATCGAACCCACTCGAAGCCAAAGCTGGCAGATTTACAGTCTGCCCCGTCTCCTTAACGGTTTATACTTCCCTAAATGGACTTGAGCGGAGTCGAACCGCCGTCTTGAACTACTATTCTACAACCTTTTACGCAGTTATCATTTTTATTACATATATATTATATAAAAATCTTTTTCAATTTTCAACTCTCAATGCTTACAGAAAAAGTAACTCTATACATATTTTGAGTCCTAGTATAGCCTAGGCAGCTAATGCGTAATTGTTTGCGTTTATTTTAAAAGTTTAGCTATAACGTAGCTACCGTGCGAGGTTATAAAAATCATATCCCAATCGAAGCCAGTACAAGCCCTTATACAATAATTTTATTTTCAGTTACTTCTTTTATTTCTCTTAATCGCTCTATTGGCATCCCTTTTTTAAGAGCTATATATTTTGCCATGTCTTTATTCTCTGCATAAATATAATAAGACCAAATATCGCCAAAATTATCTATTTCACAAAACTCATATAATTTCATAATTATTTCCTTTTTATTTTTCTATAATAATTATAGCAAAAAAATTTAATCAAAATAAAGCGCTGCGGATAGGACTTGCACCTATATACCATCTCTGGCTACCTGTTTTCAGGACAGGGACTCCCACTATACTGAGCGACCGCAGCATAAACGCAAAGGAGAGGGATCGAACCTCCAGAACGAAATCGTTCAACGATTTAGCAAATCGCCGCTTTCACCAATTCAGCCACCTTTGCTAATATTATAAATTATTTGCAGTATTTTTTTATAAAACTATCAAAATCTGCATCTAATTCATTCAAAAGACTATCAATGTTTTCATATACTTCATCATCAGATAAAGCAGTTATTTTATAAACATCATAGTTAATATCTTCCTGTATAGCTGTTTCAAGAGGGTCAGTAGCATCCTCATTTTTAGCTGCAATTTCATTAAGACTCTTTAAAATATCTTCATCATCACAGATAACTTCTCTTGATAAATCCTGTGCAATCATATATACTTCTTCAGGATTATCTTCATCTATATATTCAATAGATACTTTAAATTTATCCTGCTCTCCTTCGTATATACCTTCAAAAGCATTTATAACATAGTACATAATAAACTCTCCTTTTTTATTTTCTATATATATTATAGAATATTTTTTTATAAAAATCAATAGAAATGATGACCTACATCATCTGTAAAAATATATGAGTGTTTGCAGAAAGTAGATGTATAAGCACCACTATGGAAAAATAACGCTCCTCGCGCAGTATCTCCATGCTCAAGTACATAATTAACTGCATCAATAGAACTCTGACTAATGCTTGTTCTACCATAAGCAAATTGATTTGGGGCGATAATTATATTATAAGGCGACTGTCCATATAACTTACATCTATTTAATACAACAGATACAACATGAGTTTTACTCATCATATCAGCTCCGCGGGTTTCGGTTTCTGCAACTCTTTGAAGATAATATATATCAATATCTGAATAACTGCCGCTATATGTAGTTACTTTTAGTTCTGGTTTTTCTTCTACTATGTACTCATACCACATATAATACATTTTATTATCATACTCTATAATATCCCATCCATTATCAGATATTCCAATCCTATGTATTTCTGTACCTGTTGGTAGACATAATTGAGTTTTATCCGCAGTATTTGGAATAGTTCTTGCATATACATTTGTAGAAGTAAACATATCCTGGTCAACTAATTCTGCTTTCCATATAAGCTCATTTGTTTCATACTCAACTACTTCTATTTCATGTTCATATTCTATAATACTTGTTTGCAAGTCTTCAGGATAACATGTTTGATACTTAATATCAATTTTTTCATCCTCTTCTTCTGCGGCATAAGCATTAAAATTACACGCTAATAAACCAGTTATTAACATACTGGCTATTACTCTTTTTATATTCATTATAAAATACTCCTTTTTCTTGGTATTATTTTTCAAAAATGGGGATACTATTTTATACTAAATTGTCCATTGTTTATTTCTTGCTACTCGATTAATATAAAGTAAATATCTATGAGCATCATTATAATTATCCCAATGAAATATTAATAGAGATTTACCATTGTTACTTTCTGGATAAAACTTATCTATAACTGCGTTATATTCATTTATAAGTAAGTAAATATAATCTTCAAGAGATAGATTCAAAATGCGGGCGGGAATCCACCAACCTGCGCTGTCATGCGCCAAGTCTGATGTATCCGCAACGTTCCACTTCCCGCCAGTTGATTCCCATTCTGTTGCTTTATATATGTGTGCCATATTACCCTCCTTTAAAAAAATTAAATACCAAGTTTATCCATTAAGTTCTTTATATTGTCAATTTCCTGTTCAGTTGGTGCAGATGAAACATTTGAAGCTGCCTCCGTGACGGTAGGAGTCACCACTTCCGCATCCCCCACATTAGTTTTTGCGCAAGTTAATGCAACCTTAATTTCAACTCTTTCCCCATCTTCTTCCATTGGAATCCTTAATTCTTTTCCATAAATGAAAGCATCAGGATATACTTCCATAATCTTATTTATAACTAACTGTTTACTATTAGCTCCTCTTGACATAATAATCTCCTTATTTTAAATACACATTATCTTACTCTTTAACTCTTGGCTTTACTCCACTATTTGTTTTTTCCATTTCTTTTGCAAATTGTTTCATTGAACGACACACTGAACATCTACTGCCAGTAATACATCTTTTATTACATACAGCTCGTAGAGTTCCAAAGTTTTGCGGAAGCCGCCTTGAATCAAGAGAATCATCTAAACCTACAATTATTTCTGATAAATCGCCATACCAATAGCCACGTTTATATATTTCATATAAAGTTTTTTGGTTTTTATCACCTACTAACTCCACTCCATCTAAATAATCATTGTAAGCCCATAAATCTTCAGGTCTAATAAAGAATTTTTTTATAGCTTCAATATCACTAACTGCCGCCTGCGCAATATTTGCATAAGCCCTTACTTTTACACCTTTTGAATGACATACATTCTTTACTCTCTCTAAAGAAAAACCAAGAATATTTGTTATATATACTTCACTTGGTTCAAGTGATAATACAAAATCTAAGATTTCCCATTGTCCTATTAAGTCTGTAAACATATAAGTGTTACATAAATCTTTACAAGCATTAAAATTAACATTATCTATTTCAGTAGTTAACGAATACTTTAAGACATCTTTTAAAGGTATCTGTAGAGTCCAGTTTGGGTATTTCTTTAATGATTTTAATTTTTCGCAACTTTCTTTATTACCAAATAGAAAGATATCTTCACAATTAATATATATATGTTTATCGCTATTAGTTTCAATAAACTCTTCTATTGTATCATCTGCAAGCCTAGAACTATCAATCTTAACCTGTGATACTTCATTTATTATATCAGATAGATTTGGACTATTATAATAGATACATAACATTATTTATTCTCCTTGTATCACAAAATAGGTAGTGAATATTCACTACCTATTTTATTTTATTTACTTTTATTGAATACTACTCAGCATCAACTCCAGCTACCTTATATCCAACAACCTTACGCTTCTCAACCTTTACGTCAGCCTTCTCGATAAGACCTTCCTTAACGAGAGCAGTTGCTCTGTAAATTACCTTTGCACGAGTTGCCTCTGGGAAGTCAATAACTTCAAGAATGTCATCTGCGGTAACTACCTTACCAGCGTCCTGAATAGCTGCGAGGACTGCGTCTTTAAGCTCATCTCCTTCAGCCTTTTTAGCTGCTCTCTTTGCTCTTTCCTTCTCTGCTCTAGCATCAAGCTTTGCAACTTCTCCATCAAGAAAAGCAACATATTCATCTGTTCCTTCAATATCTGCGATTACTGCCTTAATAGCTTCAAAATACTCTCTCTTATTCATCTTTTCCATAGTCTTATTCTCCTTTTTCTATTAAATACTTTTCTTATCTTTATGAATACATTATATCAAAAATTTTAACTTTTTTCAAATGAGAGGGCGAGTGCCCGCCCCTCATTAGTCACTAGGCTACTCTATAAGTCATAAGCTTTCGTCCGTCAAGTCTTATAGGTTCTTTTACTATTGTACCATCCTCAACGAGAGGTCTTATATGATATACTATCTTTCCTACCGTGTAGGCATCACCCATGGCTCCCGCAAGTTCAGCAAGTGTTATAGGTCTACCAACTTCGGTAAGTATATCAACTGCATGAATCTTTATAGCTTCACCCTCTACTGCAACTTTCTCTGAACGTCTAGCTTTTGTCTTTTCAGCTTTTGCATCCATAGCGGCAAGCTCTTTGTCTATAAAAGCTACAAAATCTGCATTGTCCTTAACAAGTTCTCTTATTGCTACATAATTCTCTCTCTTAGTCATAATGAACACCTCTTTCTTTTTTAAACATTATCTTTAACTTTCTATAATTATTATATCAAAAAATTTTTTAAATTGCAAATTAGCTATTTTTCTTAATTTTTCTTATCATGCGACCATAACGCTTTGCCGCCCTATATCTAATGAGCTGATGTCTATATGAATTATCAAAGAATTTAACTACTTCTTTCTCTATCTCATCAAGAGTCTTTTCTCCTTCAAGAGTCTTCGCAATCCAGCCAAATCTTCTATTAGCCATTTCTCTTGCCTGCGCGCTCCAGCTCTTTAGATGCCATGTCCTCATAATTATCAACTTCTTTTCTTTATTTTCTATATATATTATATAAAAAATTTTATAAAATATCAAATCAAAGGTCCTTACTCAAAGTATCCAGAATAATCAAAGATAACTGGCTTACCATGGTAGTAACCGAGGTTCCCGCTGTGCAGGTCATTAATATCATACTTTTTTGTAAAATTACAAAAATCATCAAACATATCCTGACCATATAAATGAATAAACTCATACAGCCAATAAGAGTTCATATCACTAGCAGAGAAATAAGAATCTTTTAAATCTTCCATTTCATCAAACTCATCACAAGAAAGATACTCTTCATCTTCATCTCTTGCATATTCATCTACTCTAGGCTGAACATATATTTTAATACCATCTATAATATCAACAAATTTAGTTTCTACAAAAACAAATTCATACCCTTCAATAAGAGCATTTTCGTATGCGGTAGCTTCAAGCTGACAATAGTCATCCTCATTGAAACTATCTCCGCCGTTATATGCCTCAAAAGGGATTTTAATTACAAAATCAGCATTTTTAGGTATAATAACACCCTTAGTTGCACCTGATGTAAGAATAACAGAGTCACCAAAATAGACCTTAAACCTATCCATAAAGATACGTTCAGTAAATTTATCTCCGCTTTCATGAATATCCTGTATAACTTTACACTCTTTAATTTTCTCAATAAATTCCATATAAGTCATATTAATTCTCCATTAATCCATTTTTTTCATAAAAAATCATAAGTGCGGGACCTAGCTTAGCCCAAAACTTAGCCATCTTTTTTGGATGTTTTGTCATAAAATTTCCAGCATACTTTGTTGCAAAATATTCATCTGGTATTGCATGATACCAAGAATATCGAGAAAAGTCATCTTCCACACCTGTAAGAGTTTCTTTCTGACAGTCAAAATATGCTTGCTCTTCTATTGTCCAAGTTTCATCTGTCATACAGTGTCCAATCTCATGCATTAAACACCATAAGAAGATATCAGCTTTAACTTGTGGAAAGCGGGTTTCCGCATCAGCTTTAAAATAATTTATACTTTCACTAGTCATAACAAGTGCATATGTTATATGTTTAGAATTACAATAAGCCTGAAAATCGGTACCTATTTCTGCGGTAACACCAAAATTTTTTATAGTAAATTCATTAATTATCTTATTAATCTTCTTTAATCCTTTTATTTTAGCCATTACCCATTTACCTCTTTTCTTATTTTCTATATATATTATATAAAAATTTTTATAAAAAATCAAAAAAGCCTTATGGATTCATAAGGCTTTCAAAAATTTAAAATGGAACATTATTACATACATGTATATATTCTTTAAATTTTTCAACGAACTGCGCATCTTCCAAATAAAAAAAGTCACTATGATATTTGCTTTCATACCAACCTATAAAATTTAATATTAACTGTCCAATTCTTAAATCTGGTAGGTTATCTCTATGAAGATTTCTCATCTCTCTATAAAATTTAGTAAGTCTTTCAGGGTCTCTCATTTAAAAATCCTCCTTCCATGTTAAGGTTATCTGTTTTGATGCCTCTAGTATATCTTGATAGCCAATAGCCATATAAGTTATTCCAAATTTTAGAACACAAGCAGCTAACAATGTTGGACTTGTAATATCAGTGTTATTATACCAATTACTAACTCCTTTATAAGCATCTTCCCAAGGCATACTTGTACCTGTGCTAGCTTCCTGTGAATCAATTACAATCTTAGCAGCTTTTTCAATGACTGAATAGTTTTTCATAATTACAACAACCTCTTTCTTTTATTTTCTATAAATATTATATCAAAAATTTTAATAAAAATAAAAGCCCGCTTATTCAGCAGGCTTAACAATACATCTTGAGAGATAAGTTTGCTTTATTCCATTATACTCTTTATGGTCTTTTACAGTACCGCTAAGTATAATAGTATCACCTTCTTTTATTTTAGAATCAATTACTGCTTGACTAAACCATATAAATACATTATCTTCTATTTCAAAAGTATAAAGGAAGTAATTACCCCAGTCGTTAGCTACACATCTAACAGATATAAATTTAGCAGAAGTTTTTCTAATTCTTTCTCCTATTTCTCCATAAAACTCGCTTTTTGAAGTAGTCTTATTTTTTGAATATTTTATTCGATTAATCTCTTCATTTATAGCTATCAGCGCACCGTCTTTAAAATTAGCACGTTTAAAATGATAATTCCAGTCAAAAATATCATCAAAAGTACAATGATAAAGAAAAGCATTGGGATCATCTATATTAAGCTCATCTTTAACAGTATTGTCATTAAAGAACCAGTTAATGCCTGAGAAAAAGCGGGCTCCCGCCTCTTTAAGTATATCTTTATATTTATATGTATTGCATCCCGCAACTATATAGATGTTTTCAGTAAAACCATACTTTTCCATCCAAGCTTTCTTATTTACTTCAGATTCAGCTTTCGCTTTTTCCTCTTCTCTTGCCTTTTTCTTTTCATAGGCAGCATCCATTTTCTGACGCTCTTCTTCCGTATATGCGCGAAAGGTATTATAGAAATATTTTTTACCAGCACATTTAAAGCAAACACCTTGGTCTACATGTCCAAAATATGGAATCTGACCTGCTCCGCCGCATCTTGGACATTCTAGTTTACAATTAGCATAAAGCTTTCCATTTTCTTCAAAAGTATCTATTATTTTATATCCTTTATCTTCATTTGTTCTAGCAAGTCTGTATTCCATAATCATATCCTCGCTTTCAATTATTTACCATTTCTTTATTTTCTATATATATTATATAAAATTTTTTATAAAAAATAAAGCAAGGATATATGCCTTGCTTTATTTTGACCTATCTCATTGAAAAAGCATTTCCATAGTTGGTTTATGAAGGGGTGATGCAACAGGTTCTGTTCTATTGCCATTGATTATGTCTATTGCAATAGGAACTAATTCATCATAAAGCCCGCCCCATTCTCTCCAATTAAAAGTCTTGATAAAATGATTGAAAACATCAGGATAGTCTTCAAAATCAAATACTCTATCATCTAAAACGACATACCCTGTTATTTCGGGATGCTCGATTAAGTAGTCATGAATCTCCTTCCCGCGAAATAGATGTCCAAAATTTTCCGTTTTATCATATATAGTTAATCCTTGTTTACGAAGTTTGTTACTTAAATATTTACAATGATGAGTCTTTTGTTTATAAGCACCAACTTCAAATTCATATCTCCAATCTGAAGATAACACTATTTTTGCATCTGTTGCTTCTACTATTTGCTTTAAAAGTTTAATTCTAGCCGTGTCAATTCCTAAATAATAGCCACACCGAGAAATACTCCAATTAGTGTTAAGTACACCATCAATATCTAAAAATATAACATTCATATATTAAAATCCCTCGTTTAATGCAACTCCTTTTAATTCTGGACCAAAAAGACTTGTTTCAGACCGTTTCATTTCTATTACGCTATCTCCGCAATCTGTTTTAAGCTGAAATTCATCTATCTCTTTATCTCCGTAATGTCTTACTAAAGCTTCAGTTGCTTTAACATTACTTTCTGCCATTATATAGCCTTCAGCATACAGTATTTTTTCATTAAAATCATCACACCAAGATACTCTATATAAAAATCTTATCATAATTAAAGCCACCTTTCTTCTATATCTTTTATTTCTTTCCTTGTTATATCAAAAATTCCATGTTTATTACAATAGGCGAGAAATACTGGTGCTGGTACTACCTGTCCTGAATACCCATTCTCTTGTAACTCTCTGCCTATTGCATTAAGTTTAGCTGTACGAGTATTAACCACAGTATCTATACCTTCAGCTTCTGCCATATATAAGAAATATCCTAAATCCATAATATTCTCCTTTGCGGGAGGGCAGCCTCATGTTGTTATAAAGCCACCCTTGCCGCTAACAACTTCCAAAAAATACATATCTAACATTATCAGGTGAAGCGACATACTTTTCACTTATATCTACCATAGTTCCAATTTTACAATCCAAATCTTTATATAATGCTCTTTTTTCTTCTATCTCTTCATCAGAATCAAATTTTGATGCAGGGGCATACATCATGTATTTAATAAAAGACCAGCTCATTGAATAAAAAGTTGGTATATTTTCATCATCCACATCATCATCAAAACTAAAATCTTTATAAGTCATTTTATATACTTCTTTGTTTTCTGTATCTTCAAGAGGGTATGCATCTTCTCTTAATATATCATAAATATCATATCCTCTAAAACATACACTTACTAAACAAATATCTGTATCATTGTAATTATTACGAAAAAGTGGAAGTATATTCCATTTATTGTCTTTATTTTTATACTGAACATAACCAATTATATCCATTCCCATAACCAATACCCCTTTTCTTTTATTTTCTATATATATTATATAAAAAATTTTTTTATTTTTCAAGTGAAATGTTACGAATTATTGACAATAAAATATTTTTTTGATATAATATATATAGAAAATAAAAAATGATATGGGAGGCTGTGGGCAAAAATGTTATAAGTAATATACAAGAGCAAGATAATTAGTATTTTATTTTGAAGTGGGAATAGTTGCCTTATGTCGGAACTACCCATAAATCCCGCAAAATTAACTAAAAGGGTCTAAAAAATTAAGGGGAATAAGTTCCGAAAAAAGACGATTTTACGAGTTTCATGGACAAAAATTTTTAAGGAGATATAAATATGAGTTTAAAGTATAATGATTATTCATTAAGCAAACCGCCGCGCAATGTTAAAGTAATGATGAAGTTCTCTAGTGGATATAGAGATGTATGTTATTTAGATGACTGGAATATATTGCACGGACAAGAAAGACGAATAATTAAAGATGAAGTTCCTGTATTATGGAAGAAGATTGAAAAAGATTCAGACGGGGGTTATATATGGTAAATAATAATCTATTTATTTTTCTAGCGGTTGCCGCAGTTATTATAATTATAGGTCTTGTTTTAGTTCTTATTACTCTTGAGTCTATAATTTTAAAAATTAATGCGGGGGTTGGTTTTATAGGGGCTTTACTTTTTATGGGGTTGGATTTGTCTTCATCTGAAATAAGGGGGATATTAAACAATTATTATAAAAATAATAAGGGGCATCCGCCAAGAGTTGGGTAAAATTGTTAATTTTTATGGGGGGTATTTTGATATATTAAAAAAGGGAGGTAAAAGCGAAAGAAATCTTTTCGTTTTTTAATAACGCATGACAAGAAAAGAATTATGTAACCAATTTAATATATCAGAGAACTCTGTAAAAACTCAATTTCCTAAAACACAGCAAAAGTTTCTAAAAAAATTTCATCTTGTATTAACTAAAACTGGAAGAGGCGAAAAAGCTGATTATCAAGTAAGACCTGTTGAAGGAGACCGCGCGCAAACTATGTATCTTGAGAAGAATAGACAGGTTATGATTGCTGAAAGTGAATTTTCTAATCTAGTTGACTTTAACTTTATGGTGTTTCTTGCTATATGCTCAACTGAAAGAACTGTCTTTTATGGTTCATATGAGGAGTTTTTAGACTATGTTGAAGTGAAAAAGACTAAGGCTAATATAGAGAATTTGAAAGATGCTCTTGAGTTTTTATGTGAAAAAGAGTATATTAGATATGAGGTTGATAAAACTAATAGTAATTACTTTGTAGCTTATTTGTTCTTTGCGGTAAGGCAAAAGATGGCAATTAGTTTAGATATGGCGGAAAGGTGTAAGGAATTAGCTAAAAAGAATAATAAACATAGCTGGGTCCCGCTTTTAAAGACTTGGATAGGTGTGCAATATATGTATGATAATCAACCTTTTACTATGAAGGAGTTATGCTCTTTAACAGGGCTTTCCGCATATCAAGTTAGGGATTGTAAAAAGATATTGGAGCAGGATAATTTGTTTGTTACTTCTAAGGCATATGTGAATTATAATACTTGTATAGGTACGAATGTAGATTTGAATGGGATTATTAAGGAGAATAGAGATTATGTAGAGAATGTTGCGAAAATTCCTACAAATGGTTGATGTTTTCTTTATTAATATAGATATAAGCAAGAGTTTTTCGTGATTTAAGCAAGAAAAATAGCAAATATAGCGGAAATCGCGAAAATCGGTTGATGTTTTCTTTATCAATATAGATATCTTATATTCGTTAAGTAAACCGCAACCATTTTTCGCGGTTTTCGCAAGAATTAGCGTTTTAGCAGTTGATATGAGGATGAATTAGGGAGTTGATTTAGGGGTTAAGGATTAGTGTTTAAGGCTTAATGGATTGAGGTTTAGTGGGTTGAGGTGCCCCTCATACCACCACCTCTTCATTTCTAATTACGCTCGTTAAACGTCCTTATTAAATTAAATAAATACCCTCGTGGGGCTTTCGCTCGAAGAGCGGAAGCATCCACGAGTTTTTGTTCCTTATTTGACTTTTTTAATAATTTATATTATAATGGAAGTGGATAAATATGATAAATATAATATAATAATATATTTTATAAAAAGTCAAATTCGGGAAAACCAAATATCTATACATAAATCGCATATAAGGATGAAACAACTGAGGCCTCCCTTTAAATCCCATATGCGGGCGCTGGCCGCCCGAGCAGTTTGCAAGAGTTGAGTTTTAGGAAAAATAAAGTTCAAACAACCATGTAAAAATCGCATATAAAAGGTTGGAGTTGACATTTGGAGAAAAATTCGGGACTGGCACAGCCAAAAACGTCCCGCCCGCAATTATACCACATTTTAGGGCGGTTGTCAAGCATTTTTTGATAAAAAATAAAGAAAACTGCACGATTTGTGCAGTTTTCACATAATTTTATCATTTTTTAGGGCGGTGTTTCGTCAATTTTACAGTAAAATCGTTATTATTATAGCAAAAATGCAATTCTGTTTCAGTTTTTGTTACAATTTCCGCAATATTTGCTTCGTTTTCTAGTGCTTTCCGCATAATTTCAAGCAAAAACCCCTTTTCTTCGTCAACTTTTCGCACTTTTTCAGCTTTTTTGCGAGGCTTTCCGCTCTTTTCATAACGTCTTTTGCCATTTTTTGATTCTTTATCAAGAGCGTCTTGTTCTTCGTTCTTAATTATGTCATTATCGGCAAGCCAGTTTTCGCAAGCGTCCGCAATAGAACAATCAAGCACTTCAACCATGTTATCAATCACATCATCAGGTATTTCATATTCTTTTTTATTGTAGGTGTATTTCATTTTCTTGCTCCCCCTTTATTTTTCTAAATAGATTATAACAAATTTTTTATTATTTGTCAAGCACTATTTTTTGTTGCCCTTTACACATTAGCGTAAAGGGCTTTTCTCATTTTCTGATGTTTACGGAAACAGTAAGCAACTATCTCCTTTTCTATTAATACATCTTCAAGGGCAGTGTGACTTTCGATAAAGTCAAGGTTTTGTGTAATGTATTTATAAAGCGTTTCGGCTTTTACTTGTGGTCTTGGTGTTTTGTGCTTTGTTACAAATCCATTTTCAAAACAGAATTCTCTATAAGTTGGTGTCTTGACTATTACGTCATTTGCCATTTTCATGCTATCCCATACTATTGTATTTTTTGGGAAGAAGTAACGGAACTTTGATTTTGTAAGCCATCTTTGTGTATTCTTTGTTGCTCCATCATCAAACCTTGCGTTGTGTGCGCATACAATTTTTGTATCATATTTTTTCATTGTATCGGCAAGGTCTTTTCTTATATTGTACCATGTCGCAACCTTGCGCTTTCCGCTTCTTATATCATCATAATACTGTGGTAATTTATCTGCATAATAACTTGATTTCATTAAATCCTTTTCATCAAAGAATATATCTCTATTTACATAAGACTTTGTTTCGTATACGTTACCATGTTTATCTACAACAGCCCATCCTATGTCATATACAAACATATTATAAGGTGTTACTGCTTCAAGCTCTCTATCAAGTGGGCAAGTTTCTGTGTCAAGGACTATAAAATACTTTCTTCTTCTGTCTATCATTTTTTTCTCCTTTTTTTCTAACCACTCTTTTTTGTGGTGTACTTTAATATTTTTCATATAGGTGTTTTACAAGATTTCGTTCCTATAACTTGCGTTCCTTACATTATATATATTATCACTTTTATTTTAGTTTGTCAACTAAAATTTGATAAGTTTTTCAATTTTTTTCAAGATGTTTTCGTTTGCGTTGATTGTATCTCCTAAAGTCCAACCCTTGCGCACATTTTCGTTATCGTCAACAAGTATCTGAAAACCGCCTATGTGTCTAGTACAATTTGCTTTTGTAGTTCCATACTTTACAAGATGAATTTCATCATATGGAAATTTATATTCTTCAAGCCAATCAAGTTTAGCCTTGCGTGTTCTGTCGTTATACTCTTTTGTTCCGTTCTTTGCAAGCCATGTTGTGACAACTACTCTCCAACCTTGCTTTTTAAGGATTATTAAAAGTGCATTGAGATATTCCATATCATACAAAGGGCAAGCCACCTCATAAGGTGTGGTGTCCTCGTTTTCAAGGTATTCAAGCCAGTTAGCTACACCATAGAAATTTGCGATTGTTCCGTCCATGTCAAATACGATTGTTTTGTTATCCATTCTGTTTACCTCTCCTTCCTTAACTCTGTACCTATTATAACACATTGACAGCGAATTGCAATATACAAAATGCACAAAGTTTCGGGAAGATCTTTGTGCAATTTTTTTGCAAAAAATGCTTGACAAAATTCTGCGGGAGGTGTATAATGGAAATTCAGCGCTCGCACGACTGTGCTCGCGCTGACAATTATAGCATGCGGAAGCCCGCTTGTCAATAGTAAAAATGCACAAAATAAAAAGATTTTCTTTGTGCAATATT
>AUXO012785564.1_pt1 | contig 13775 bp, 10 predicted proteins | sample 768731 | NCBI WGS metagenome assembly AUXO01 (sample SAMN02715735, study PRJNA202380) | gut metagenome | biome: sheep rumen | host: Ovis aries | place: New Zealand: Palmerston North
ATTGTTACTTGCTTTCTACCTTGTTTTTCAAAATTATCTTTATCATATACTCTAATAACTAATCCATTATCATCAATGTCAAATGAAAGCCTAATTTGTTCTAAACTAATTATTGTAGTATTTAAGGCATATTTTATTATCTCATAATTTAAATTAATGTCCATACTAATAATTCTAATAGCACCAATTTCACATAACTTTGTTATTGCTTTTTTAAATAACTTATCAATATGGTTATCAATCTCTTCAATATCTTCTATTAATACATCATCTGTTATTCTAATCTTTTGATAATATCTAAGTTCATATATAATATCAATTATTTCATCTCTAGTTTTCATTTTATTTAATTTTTTTTCTAAGAAAACTAAAAACTCGTTTTGAGAATCAATTATCGCCTTTTCTAAATTTTTATTACCACTACATAATTCAATTACATCATTCATCATCTGCTTTTGGCTTATGAAGTTAGAAGGTTTTAATATAAATGATATTTCATTAATCTGATTTAATATTTTTTCTCTTTCTTTAATTACCATCTTTTTATAACTTGCCAAGTTCTTTATTTTCTTTTCATTTTCTAACTTAGCATTAGATTTTTTAAATTTTTTTTCTAATGTTTTTTTATCATGTAATGCAATATCTATTTTTTCTAGTTTTTTTGTAAGTTTGATTTTTTTATTTTTTGAATCTTCTATAAATTTTATTTTGTCATCCATTTTTCGTAAAATTTTATTATATTCCACAAGCTTTTTATCTATTAATTCTTTTTCTTTCCCAGGCAGACTTAAATATACAAGCATATATAACGATTTTAAGTACTTATCATTATTAGTAAAATATTTTATATATTTTTTCGTTTCAAATAAAAAGTCTCTATCTGTAAAATTATAAGTTCTCCATTCAGTTAAAAATTTATCTCCTAATATCATTAATAAATTTTGATAAATAAGATTATTAATATAGTTGTATTTTAAATCATTTGTAATATCCCAAGACCATCCATTAAAATCTCTTAATACTTCTATATTGTTTATATTAAATCCGTCAACTAGAACATTTTGAAGGCTTCTTCCCAATAAAAAATCTTGAGATATATAATAATATTTTGGAGAAATATCAGATATTGCATAAAGAATAGCAATATCTGTTTGATAGGATAAAATACTTCTTTCTCTTTCATTAGTAACCGCTAGAACATCATTCTTAATAAGCATTTTAGCCTGATCAGAGTCAGGCTTAGCAATTTGAATATTATCACAATATAATCTAACAGTTTCAATTAATTCGTTTAAAAATTCTTCTTTAGATTTAACACATCTTTTTACTTCATTAAAGTCTTTATAATTTATATCGATTTTGTAGATCATATTGAGTAGCAAATTCTTTATATTAGATGAAAAATATTTATTATCTAATACTTCGTCTAATTCTAAATTATAATCTTTAAGCTTAGAAAACAAACTCATATGATTCCCCCTGTTATACATAAATTATTTTTTTCTAAATATATTTTTTATCTTATTTAAAATCCTAATAAAAATATTATCATTTTCTTTAGTAGTTAAAGCAACTTGGTCTGTTTGAAATACTATTTCATTATTTGATGAATTATTATTTTTAAAAACATCTACATCATATTTTTCCTGTTTTTCAAGTTCTTCTTTCCTTCTTTCAGCTCTCCATATATCATGTATTATTGACTTTTGCTTATTATCAGCATAAAAATCATAAAACAAATTGAATAGAATTGCTCTAGTCTCAGGCATTAAATTTTGATCTTTTAACTCTACATTATCTTGAAGAACAAATTCGTAATCATTATTTTTATTTTTTTCTATTGCATCAATTGTTTCTTTAGATATTTTATCATAATCTTCTTTTCGTAGATGTTCTAAAATAATTGATACTTCTGAAAATGCATTTCTATATTTCTCACTAACCATAATTTCTATTGTATGAAATCATACTCCCCTTTTAAATTAATCTTCATGTCTTTGAGAATTACTTCTTCCAATTATCTCATCAAAAATTCTAGAAGTAGTCCTATATTTTTTAGCAGATAGAAAACCACTAGTTGCAGCCATTATATCATCACTATTAAATTCAAAACTAGTATTATTATCTGAATTATTGGTAGAATTAGCATCACTTCTATCCTCTGTTTCTTTTAACCATTCCTTCAAATATTCAGCTGAACTCTCACTAATTTTTCCTATATGTTTTATACCTTCTAAATCTTTTTTCTCTTTAACTAAATGCTCCAATCCATATGCAGTTCCACCTACAAATAAACCATTTAAATCTTCAAGTTCAGTTTCTTCATCTGCTATAAGATTTCCTGTAATTGCTAAATTATCTGAAATTTTTCCTTTGTAGCCTGATATATTCAAATCTCCAATCATATAATCTAAGTTTTTAATTGATGAATCAAAAACATTAGGAATTTTTTCCCCACTCACTTCAGCATCACCAATAAATACTTTATATGGTATTTCTTCACCAATATGTCTTCCTTCTAGAATTGAAATTGTTTTTAAATCAACTATTTTTCCAATTTTTTCATTATCAATAGCAATTCCTATTTCATCTGGATTACAGTCAAAAAATTTAGCTAACATTGGTTTTACTCTTGGCAATCTTGTATATAAATTTCCAGTATAATAATGAGATGTTCCTTCAACTGGATCTTCTATATTATTATCATAATTTTTAGACAAAAGTTTTTTTGTTATATTATTTGAATTTGCTTCAATAATTACTTGTACTAACTCTTTAGTATCTTCATCTGTAAACTTATATTTGCCTTCTTGAACTTTATCTAACATTAGATTAAATTCAATTATTTTTCCTTCCACTTTAAACAGGTTCATTGCATCTTCTTCAGGGCAACCATAATAATTTGCAATAACACTTTTTACAAATGGACTAGTATTTATAGTTTGTATTAATGCATCTTTATTTAAACTTTCATCAATTTTATAATCATCATCATTTAAGCCAAGACCTTGAACATAAAATCCAAAAATATCCTTTAACATTTGTGGTACACTATTTTTCTCCATTGTACCATTTTCAATTTGTTCTCTGTAATCATGAATTCTTTTATTCCACTCAATAATTCTCAAATAATGATTAGAATTTTCTGAATTAGATTTTTCTTTTAATAATGAAATCAATTCATCAGAATATTCATCTAAAGGGAAACCATCTTCTTTAGTTCCCCTTACATAATTAATAACAGACTTATCTCTAGAATTATAAATAGCAACAGTTAACTGTGGATCATCATTATTATCAAAATAAATATGATAAATATCATTATCATTAATAGTTTGTGGAAGAACATTTTTTGATTTCAATTTATTTACCAAAGCTTCAACTTCTTGTCTTATCAAACTATCTTCATCTGTTAGTTCTTTTCCAATTAGTTCTTTACCAGTTATTTCTAGCCAAAATCCTTTTTCATCTATTATAGAATCATTAACTTCTGTTAGTCCCATATTTTATCTCCTCCACATTTAAATTTATCCTTCTTGAGCAACATTATTAGTATCTTCAGGCGTTTTTCCCATTTTTAATTCTTGCCACCTTTCTGGTGTAATTAAAACTTGTCTAGGCTTACTGCCTTCATATCCTGAAATAATTCCTCTAGCTTCCATTTGGTCTATTATCCTTGCTGCTCTTGCATATCCTACTTTAAATTTTCTTTGAATAAATGAAGCTGATGCTTGACCAACTTCTATAACTATTTCAATTGCATCCATTAAAAATGGATCTGCATCATCATCTTCTGATTCTTGTTCAATTTGTCCTTCTGATTTGTTTGATTTTTCTATTTCCTCTAAAATATCTTCATTATATGTAGCTACACCATTAGATTTAACAAAATCAACAATTTTTTCAACTTCACTATCTGATACAAATGCACCTTGAACTCTTGTAGGCTTATTGCTACCCACTGGATAGAATAACATATCACCTTTTCCTAATAATTTTTCTGCACCAACGCTATCTAAAATAGTTCTAGAATCTATTTGAGATGAAACTGCAAATGCAATTCTTGAAGGAACATTTGCTTTAATTAATCCAGTAATAACATCAACAGATGGTCTTTGTGTTGCAATTACTAAATGCATTCCAGCAGCTCTTGCCTTTTGAGCTAATCTACATATAGACTCTTCAACTTCTTTTGCAGCAACCATCATAAGGTCGGCAAGCTCGTCAATTATAATTACTATTTGAGGTAATTTTCCATTCCCTTCTTCATCATTTTCTACTGCTGCATTATATCCTTTTAAGTCTCTTACACCTTTACCAGCAAATAAATTATATCTATTATCCATTTCTTGAACAGCCCATGCTAAAGCTCCAGCTGCCTTTCTGGGATCTGTAACAACTGGAATTAATAAATGTGGTATTCCATTATAAACTGAAAGTTCAACTACTTTTGGGTCAACCATAACTAGTTTAACTTCGCTTGGTTTACTATTATATATAAAACTTGTAATAATTGTATTTATGCATACAGATTTTCCAGAACCAGTAGAACCTGCAATTAAAACATGAGGCATTTTTGCAATATCTGCAAGAACAATATTTCCAGCAACATCTTTTCCAAGTGCAACAGTTAGTTTAGATTTATTATCTGCAAATTCCTGACTTTCTATTACATCTCTTAAAGGAACTGATTCTTTTTCCTTGTTTGGAATCTCTATACCAACAGCTTGCTTACCTGGAATTGGAGCCTCAATTCTTATACTTTCTGCTGCTAAGTTTAATGCAATATCATCAGCTAAATTTGCTATTTTACTTACTCTTACACCTTCAGCAGGTTTTAATTCATATCTAGTAATTGCAGGGCCCACCGAAATATTTTCAACTTTTGCTGATACTCCAAAACTGTGAAGAGTTCTTTGAAGTTGAGTTGCTTTTTCAGTTAATGCTTTAGCTCCACCTCTAGATGATTTTTTTGAACTTCTTCCCAATATCTCGACAGGTGGATATTCATAATTCTCATCTTCAACAGAAACAGTATGGTCTAACTGTAAAACCGCTTTCGTTTTTGCTTCCTTTTGTTCTTCTTCAACAGTAAATAAGCTATCTTCATTAGAATGAGTTTGCTCATTTACCGCTTCCTTCTCATTATTTTTAGCTATATTCTTAAAAATATTAGGCTCAATAAAATCAGGACTTATTTCTACTTGTTTTTCAACTATTTCCTCATTATTATCTTTTCCTTTAAGTATTTTACCAAATAAACTTCCTTTTTCTTTTCTTACGCTTCCATCATCAATATTTAATCCTTCTAAATTCATTGTTAGGTTATCATCTTCTAATGCTTCATTTTTTAATTTTCTTCTGCTTTTTCTTTCATTAATATCTATAATATTATCTGATTTTTCATATGAATTAGCAAGTTCTGCTCTTCTAGCCATTCTTTGTTCTCTTCTAGCATTTAATTCTTCTTCTCTCTCTTCTTTTCTAGCATTCATTTCATCCATTAAATCTAATAGTAATTCAGAAGGATGAAGACCAAATGTAAATACACATAATAATGCAACAATACCAGCAGTAAAAATTGCTGCTCCAAACATACCAAATAATTTTATTAATGGGTAAGCAATAACTGCGCCAACAGTTCCACCACCTTTATTATAATTAGACCCTAAATCATAAGCAACTTCAATAATATCATTAAACTCTAATTCTGGATTTATTATACCTTTTGATATTTGATATATTGATAAAGTTCCAGCTATACAAGAAAGTAGAACTGCATATTGGATTAATTTAGACATTATATATCTTTTATCGTCTTTGGCTACACTTATAGATAAGCCTAGAAATCCAATAGGTATTATATATTTTATAAAACCGATAATACCACCTAAAGCAGGACTTAATAATTCTCCAATTACACCTTTTTCACCATATATTAAAACAAATAATAATAAGCTCGTTAAAAAAAGTAGTATAACAGCTAAATCTATATTAATTGCACTACTCTTTTTTCTATTATTTGTATATCGACTATTACTATTTTTCTTTCTCTTTCTTCCCAAAATTAACATCCTCTTTCTATTAGAATTTATTATATTAAATAAAGCACATAAAGCTTTAAACAACTAAAACTTGATGTGCTTTTCCTAAATTTTATTTTAACTCTTTTCTATTGTTTTGAATTGTTTCTAAAGCATTTTGAATAGATAATTCAACATTACTTACAGTTTTTCCAAGTTCAACCATATTGTTTTCAATATTTGCAAGTATTTCATCAACATAAGTATTAGTACCTTGTGTTATTTCTCTATACATTTCATTAGCATCTGCTATTATTTCATTTTTCTTCTCATATGCTTTCTTTGTAATTTCATGTTCATCAATCATAGAAATAATTCTATTTTCAGCTTCTTTCACAATATCGTCAGCATCTTTTTGAGCCTCACCAATTATTCTTTCTCTTTCTTCTTTGATCCATTTAGCTTGTTTCAATTCATCAGGTAATTTTAGCCTTATTTCTTTTATTATATCTAAAAATTGTTTTTTCTCAACAACACTTTTGTCTGTAAATGGAACTGTTTTACTTTTTTCAATTATATCCTCAAGTGTTTCAAGCAATGTGAAGATTTCCATACTTTTTATTTCTTCCTTTCTTAAGTAAAAGATTAAATAATTTTATTAGTAATAAAATTATTCTTTATTCAAAAATAATAAATTTACTCTTCCATATTGTTTTATATCATATAAATTAATTATTTCTTTATCTAGATTATCTATTACTCTATTTTTATCATCTGTTTCAATAATAATAATTCCATCATCTTGTAGTAAATCGCTATCCATAATTATTTTTACACTGTCTACAGCATAATTTGTTTTATAGGGTGGATCTAAAAAAACTATATCAAACTTCATATCATTATCTTTAATACTTTGAAGAGCTTTTTTAAAATCGCAATTATATAATATAATATTTTCCTCAGTTTTGGTTTTTGAAATATTTTGATTAATAATTTTAATTGCCTCTCTAGACGAATCACACAATACTGCTTTTTTTGCACCTCTACTTAATGATTCAATTCCTAATGCTCCACTTCCCGCAAATAAATCTAAAACAACAGATTCATATAGTTTTTCACTTATTTTGCTAAATAACGCTTCTTTTACTCTATCTAGAGTTGGTCTAGTATTTTCTCCTTCTAATGTATACAGTTTTGTGCCTCTCATACTACCACTTATAATTCTCATAATACCCCTATATATAAAATTTTACTATACATCTATTTTATTCCAAAATCCTCATAAGTCAATAACATTAACACAATTGTAATACATACTTAATTCTTTTGTAATGTTTAAATGGCAAAAAAAAATTTGGAATTAAATCCAAATTCATTTTTTTATTCTTCTTCTTTTTTATCATCTTGCAGAAGTTCTAATTGCGAAATTAATAAAGCTTCCATTTTTGCTTTATATACTCCAAACTGTCTTTTTAATTCTTCTGTTCTTTTTCTTATTTCAAATTCTTCTTTGGTTATTTCTTCACTAGCACGTCTTGCTTCACTTTGAGCATCTCTTACTATTTGTTCAGCCCTCGTTTGTGCATTTGCTTTTATATCATCTGCAGTTGTCTGAGCCATTATCAATGTGTTTTGAAGTGTATGCTCAACATTTTTATAGTGTTCTAAATCTTTCTTATTTTGTTCAATTTGTTCTCTTAATTCTATATTTTCTTTATATAATTTTTCATAATCAATTGTTAAATCATCTAAAAAGTCATCTACTTCATCAACATTATAGCCTTTTAATGTTTTTGAAAACCTTTTATTTTCTATATCTAATGGTGTAAGCATAATAATCCCCCCTGCAATTATTTAATCCAAGATGCAGAAAATTTCCCTTCTATTTTTTCTCTTGTTACTTCATTAATAATATCATAATTATATGGTGCAACAACAAATATTGAATTAGATACTTTTTCTATATTTCCATCTAATGCTTCAACTGCGCCACCAACTGCATCAACAATTCTTCTTGCAACATCTTTATTAACATATTCTAAATTCAATACTACTGAATTTTTTTCTTTAAGTTGAGCTATAATTTCTCTAGCCTGATCAAAATTAGTAGGCTTTGCTATTTTCATTTTTATTTGTTGTGGTTGTTGGATTGGAACTACCTTATTTCTTCTTTTAAATAAACCAACAGATTCTGTTTCTGGTTCTTCTGTTTCATATTCCTCATCATATTCTTGATTATACATTCCTTCATCATAATTTTCTTGACCTTCTTCTGGTTCTCCCCATATAAAATCAACTAATTTTTTTAATGATGCTCCTGCCATTTTTAAAGACCTCCTAATTTTTTCTTCTCATTTGTAGCTTAACATACATATAGTATCTATCTATTTAAAAAGATTGTCAAGCTTTTTTCATAAATTTACTTGTTTGTTATTAAATTATAATTTTCCTGTAATTTTTTTGTAATTTTTTTGTGATTTTGGTAAATTTATGTAATAAATTATTTGTGCAATAGTACCTCATCATATAATTTGATTTTTCCCATATCTTCTATGTCATTTTTAGAATACCCTAAATTTTTTAGTTCTTCTTCATCATAATTTTCTATTATTGAATAAGTATCATTTTGTCTTAAAACTTTAACAAGTATTTTCTCTATATATCCAGCTCTTTGTTTTTCAACATATACTTTATTATTATCTTCCTTTAGTGCAGAATTACTAACCTTTAATCCGGTATATTTCCACCATATTATATCTACAGATATTTTTCTATATTCTAATAATTCAGAAATATCTTCAGAAATACTAAAAACTATTATTCTATTATTATCTTCTTCTTTAATATAAGATATTTTTGCGCTAATTTCTTTTGAATTTGTCAAACGAAGTGTAACCTTATCACCTAGCTTAGCATTCATTGCTTTTTCTGTATTAATTGGAACCGCCAAAAATGCTTCAAAATTATTTACAATTTTCCCTTTTTCATTACTAAGAGGAATTGTAGTTCCAACTTTAAGGTCAAATCCATTTAATAATTCTGATGATAAATAGCTAAAGTCTCCTACTTTTAATATATTCTCCAATCCGTCAACTCTATATGATGCCAAACCAGATATTGGTGCATAAATTGTTTCTGATCCCCTTTCTAATTCCTGTTCTAAACTTGTCCTTTGTTCTGTTAGAGTTTTAACATATGAATTATCCGGGCTTTTAAAACCAGTAATTTGTGTCTTTTTAGATATATATGCATCAATTTTATTTTTATTCTCTTGAATTTTTTGTAAATAATTAACATCATACATTAAATTCACAGTGCTTTCAATTTGATTTTCTAAACTTGCAATATCACTAGATATAATATTTAAATTATTCTCTGATATATATTGATTAATTTCTATATCTAAATCTTTAATTTGATTTAAAATACTTTCTTCACTATTAGAATAATATCTAAAAACTGCTTCTGACTTTGCTGCTCTTTCACCATCTGTCAATATTTGAACCATTCCATTTTTATAATTTTCACCTTGTAAAATCATTTCATCTCTAATTAAATATCCCTCTGCTTGTTCTTCATATAACAGTGAACCATTAGTTATTACATATATATCTGTTGAATTCCTTAAAATAGTAGTACTATTAAATACTACTATTATTAACAATATCATGAAGAATAATGTAAAAAGTACTTTTATTAAATTATTACTTTTTTTCTCTTCTCTTTTTTTAGACATATAACCTCTTTTATTTTCATTTAATTTAATGATGAACATATAATATTTACATTTTTATTTATATCAGCCATTCCATCAAGCCAAATAATCTTTTTGTTTTTCCTAAACCATGTCATTTGTCTTTTAGCATATCTTCTAGTTTCTTGTTTTATTTTTTCTATCATTTCTTCTTTATTATAATTTCCACATAAATATTGAACAACTTCCTTATATCCAAGTCCTTGCATTGCTGTTGGAAATTCATCATATTTATTAATAATATTTCTAACTTCATCAATTAACCCATCTTTTATCATCTTGTCTACTCTACTATTTATTCTTTCATATAGTATGGTTCTATCCATATTTATTCCATATACTAAATACTCATACTTGGTGTCATTTTCTCTTGATTTTATTTCTAATTCTGTTTTGGTCTTGCCTGTTGCATTAAATATCTCTAAAACCCTAACAATTCTTTTTTTATCATTTTTACTGATTTTTTTCATAGCTTCTGGATCAATTTCATTTGCTTTATTCCACAGATAATTAAGCCCATCTGGAGTAGCAGCATCTTCCATCAACTTATTTCTATAATCTTCATCAAAATTCATTTCACTATAATTAATTTCATAAATAAGAGAATTTACATATAAACCTGTACCACCTACAACTATTGGTGTTTTGTTTTTATCAAGTATTTCTTTTATTGCTTTACTACTATCTTTTTTAAAATCCGATACAGTATACCTTTTGTCAGGATCAATGAAATCTATTAAATAATGATTTATTCCTTCCATCTCTTCTTTTGTAATTTTTGCAGTACCTATATTCATTTCTTTGTAAACTTGCATTGAATCCGCTGAAATTATTTCACCATTAATTTTTTTTGCAAGTTCAATAGAAAGACTAGTTTTTCCTGAAGCAGTAGGTCCAACAATTACTACAATTTTAGGCTTCATAATATAAATTCCTTTCTATAATAATAAACCATCAATAGTACATTGCCTAATTTGTTATTAAATTTTATCTTCTACTAAATTTTCTTTCTAAATCATTTCTTGTCATTTTTATAGCAACAGGTTTTCCTAGTATATCTTCAAAAGGATTTTGAATTAATAATAATTTATCCAATATTATTCTAGCTTCTTCATCATCTAAATGAACATTGCTTCTTTTTGAAACTTTATCAGCTATTGTTGCTATAAACTTATCAGCTTTTTCTTCTTTTGCAGTTATAGCTACTTTGTCAAGTTCTTTTAATATATCCATAAATAACTGTTTTGTATTCAATTTTTCACATATGCTTGGTACGGCAACTAATTTTATTGTCTTATCTCCAAATTCCTCAAATATAAATCCAGCTTTAGATAGCATATTTTCATTTTCCCTAGCAAGAATCAATTCCTTATCTGTTAAATTTATTACATCTGGAAGTAGCAAAAATTGATTTTCATCTACTTTTTCATCATTTTTATAATATTTTTCGTGTAATTCATCATAAATTATTCTTCCATTTGCAGTTGTTTGATTTATTATATATATTTCATCTTTTATTTCTACTATTATAAAATTATCAAATGCTATACCTATGTATCTATATTGAATTTTCGAAATATCTTCATTAAAAACATTCAAATTAGGTGAATAAATATATTCAAAATCATCTGTCATATTTGTCTTTTGTTTTTCAATGTTTTCTAATTCTTTTTCTTTTCTTTGTGAAAATGTTTCTATACCAAAAGTTTTTTTATACATTTCTTCAAATTCAGGAGTTGGTTCATTTAAACTTTCCTCTACATTTTCATTTAAGGCTTGTCGAATTTTATTTGTATCCACCATTTGTGTACTATCCATATCCATCTTAGCATTAATAATATCAGTAGCTGCTTCATCAAAATAATTATTAGAATTTTTCATAATATAACTTTCACTAGTTTCAATAGCATTATCTATATTAGAATCACTTGCACTATTATCATTTTTTTCAAATGAATTATCAAGTTCACTTTCTTCTAATTTATTTTCTTCAGTAACATCTTCTTTTGGAACCATATCCTCTTTTTCTATTATTTTATTTATAGGTTCAACAACTTGTGTTTCATCCTCGCTAGAATTAATATATATTTCTTGAGTATCACTAGAATCCCCATTTGATTTATTTTCTACAACACTATTATAATTATTTTCAACATTTAGAACATTTTCATCTATTTTTACTTCTTCATTAATTGGTTTATTATTATCAGCTGAGATCTCATTTGCATTAGATATATTTAATTCCACAGTTTCACTAGAAATTAATGTACTACCTAAAACTATACTTTTGTTCAATGTATTACTATTAATTGGTGTTTGAAAATCGTTAGCTTTATTTAAATCTTTTTCTTCTAATACATTATTATCTATCAAATTATCTTTAATTGTAATTTCTGTTCCTTCACCTAAGCCATAATTACTTTTATAAATATCTGCTAAATAATTGTTATTGATTTCATCTTCTGTCTCATCTGGTTCTTTTATTATTTTTTTGAATAATCCAACTATTCCAGATGATTTTTTATCTGAATCCTCATTTTTTTCTTTCATTTCAAATTTACTATTAAAACTATTATCAACTACAGGTTTGGCATAATTATATTCATATTTTGAATTATTAAAAGTAATAGGTGTTGTATTACCTGCTTTAAAACTGTCTTTCATTTTATTTTGATAAAATGAGTTCATAAAATTAAAAGTATCTTGCTTTTGAGCTTCTGTATTATCAACATTTGTTAAACAAGATTTAATTGCATGATATACCGCTTTAAAAACTTTTGATTCATCCTCAAATCTAACCTCTAGTTTAGCTGGATGAACATTAACATCAACACATTTTGGATCCATATGTAAATTTAAAATGGCAAATCCATATCTACCTACTGGAACTATACCTTTAAACGCTTGGTCAACTGCAGCAGTAATATTCTTATCTTTTATATATCTACCATTTAAGAAAAACAATTGATTACTTCTATTGCTTCTTGCAATTACTGGATTTCCTACAACACCACTTACTCTTATTTCTTCGAACTCATAGTCCACTTCTACAGTTTCCATTGAAATGTCTTTTCCGTAAATAGAGTATATAGCTGTTTTTATATCACCATTACCATTAGTTTGTATTATTGTTTTTCCATTACTTATTAATTTTAAAGATACATCTAAATTCACAAGTGCAATTCTAGTAACAACATCTTCTATATATCCTGCTTCTGTATAATCTTTCTTTAAAAATTTATATCTCACAGGAGTATTAAAAAAAAGATTTTCTACAGTAATTGTTGTACCAACATTCCTTGCAGTCTCAGTAAATTGAATGGTTTTACCACCTTCTACTATTATTTTATGTGCTACACTTTCATTTTCATTTTTTGAAACCATTTCTACTCTTGAAATAGATGCAATACTTGCTAAAGCTTCACCTCTAAAACCCATTGATGTAACTCGTGCTAAATCTTCTGCTCTTCTTATTTTACTAGTTGCATGTCTTTCAAAAGCTATTTCCATATCGTCTTCGGCAATTCCAATACCATCATCAGTGATTTTAATCATTGAAATTCCACCATTCTTAATTTCAACTGTTATATTTTTTGCTCCAGCATCTATAGAGTTTTCTAACATTTCTTTTACTACTGATGCAGGTCTTTCTATAACTTCTCCTGCTGCAATTTTGTTTATAGTTAAATCATCTAATAAAACTATATTTCCCATTTCAAATACCTCTCTATACTAATAAAAAATCACATAATCATCCATTTTTATAATCAAAAAAATTATATCATTAAGTAATTTTAATATCAAGAGTGATTTATAATTTATATGAACTAGTAACCAAATAATAATATTTGTCATAATATAAAATATACAAAAGAAAACAAAAATTATAATTTAAAGGAGGATTTTAAAATGCCAGAAAACAGAGGTTGTTGTGGACTATTCGGTGGAGATAATGAATGTTTATGGATAATTATATTATTAATTATTCTTTTCTGTTG
>AUXO017641889.1_pt1 | contig 13774 bp, 12 predicted proteins | sample 768731 | NCBI WGS metagenome assembly AUXO01 (sample SAMN02715735, study PRJNA202380) | gut metagenome | biome: sheep rumen | host: Ovis aries | place: New Zealand: Palmerston North
TCCTTGCTCTTTTCCGTCTTTTTGCATTGATTGTAGATATCCATGACATTTTTCCCATTCAGTTCCAATCCTTCAAATTTTTCCATAACAATACTCCGTTTTTCCCATTATATCATGATATGATAGGAACATGAAAAGCAGGTGAGACCTATGTTACTGATTCAAAACGGACGAATTGTTGATCCCGTTACCCAAACCGATGCCATCATGGATGTTCTGATCGATCAGGGAACCATCCTTCAGGTTGGCAAAAAAATAGAAGTGCAGGCAGATCGGATCGATGCGACAGGACTGGTGATTGCACCGGGCCTGGTAGATGCCCATGTACATTTCCGTGATCCCGGATTCACCTATAAAGAAGATATTCTTTCTGGCGCTGCTGCTGCCAAAAAAGGTGGTTTTACCACCGTCATCTGTATGGCTAATACCAAGCCGCCGGTAGATAATTCCGATACATTGCAATATATCCTTGAAAAAGGAAAACAGACCGGAATTCATTTGTACCAGACAGCAACAGTTACACAAGGCATGGCCGGTCGAAAACTTGTTGATATGGAAGAATTAGCCCGACAAGGAGCGGTCGGTTTTACCGATGATGGTCTGCCGATCATGGATGAAAATGTGTTGTTAAAAGCTTTGATCAAAGCCAGAAAATTAAATAAACCAATCAGCCTGCACGAAGAGGATCCTCTCTTTATCAAGCAGCCTGGTGTCAATCAAGGCGATGTTTCCCACCAATTACGCTATGGCGGAGCCAGCCATACAGCAGAGGATATCATGGTTGCCAGAGATGCCGTACTGGCCCTGCACACCGGAGCCTCATTATGCATCCAGCATATCAGTTCAGCTAATGCCGTGGAAATCGTAAGGACCTTTAAAAAGCTGGGTGCCGACATCCATGCCGAAGCGACACCGCACCATTTTACATTAACAGAAGACGCTGTTCTTAAATATGGCACCTATGCCCGCATGAACCCGCCGGTACGAACGGAATACGACCGTCAAAAAATCATAGAAGGGATCCAGGACGGCACGATTGATATGATCGTAACTGATCATGCCCCACACAGTACCGAAGAAAAATCAAGGCCTTTAGAGCAGGCGCCTAGCGGCATCATCGGTTTGGAGACTTCACTGGGTCTGGGGATCCATTCCCTGGTACAGCCAGGCTATATTTCCTTGTTGAAGCTGATGGAGCTAATGAGCAAAAACCCAATGGAATTCTATCATCTGCCCCCTGTCAGCATTCAACCAGGTCAGCCCGCTGATCTTGTTCTTTTCAACGAACAGGAAACATGGATCGTGGATCAATTTGCATCCAAAGCTTCAAACAGTCCGTTCACAGGATGGACATTACCAGGGAAGATCCATTATACAATTTGTGCGGGAAAGATTGTTTACCAAGGAGATTAGATCATGGAGTTTAAAAAAATAAATAAGATCCAACAAGGAAAATTTATCACACGTTATGATATTGAATATATCAAAACCGATGGAAAAGAAAAAACCTACGAAATGATCAGCCGGAATCCACATATGCACACACTGGCCGACCTGAATAATCCCGAACCGGATTCTGTGATTCTGATCCTTACCAACCAGGAAGGCAAGATACTGATCAATAAAGAATATCGTATGGCCATGGGACAGTGGATCTATAACTTTCCGGCCGGTCTGATCGATCCGGGAGAAACACCGCAGCAGGCTGCTAAGCGAGAGCTGAAAGAAGAAACCGGTCTGGATCTGATCACCATCGATGATATCTTATTTGACAGCTACAGCGCCGTCGGCTTCAGCAATGAAAAGAACATTGTCATTGTTGGAACAGCCGAAGGGACCTTTCACGAAAGTACGAGCACCTCGGAAGAAATCGAAGCAAAATGGTATACTAAAAAGGAAGTACGCCAGCTTTTGAAAAGCCAGTACTTTGCGGCACGTACCCAGGCATACTGTTATTTGTGGGCCAAATAATAAAACACTTTCTTTTCCCTTGAATTGACTATAAAATAAAAGAGAATCACAAATGTGATTCTCTTTTCTCATTTGTAGGAGGTTTTTATGGAAGACGATAAACTTTTAGTCCAGATTGCCCAGATGTACTACATGGAAAATAAAACCCAAAGCGAGATATCCCGTGCACTGCACATCCATCGCAGTACCATCAGCCGGATGTTGAAACAATGTCGGGATCAAGGCATCGTAACTATCTCCATCAATCCCCAAAAAGCCGGTACCGATTCTTTAGAAACACGATTGAAAGAAACATACAACCTGAAAGAGGCCATTGTGGTCCCTGTCAGTTCCGGATTCAGTGATATGCAGAAAATGGAAGGAATGGGACAAGCTGCCAATCGTTATCTACAATCCATCCTGCAGGATCATATGACGATCGGATTTTCCTGGGGAAAGACGACAGCCGCTATCGTTCAGTATTTTAAAGATAATGGAGCCTCCAACATCACATGTGTCCCTTTGATTGGAGGCGTGGAGGGAAGGATCGAAAGCAGTTATCACGTGAATACTGTTACCTATGAAGCCAGCCGACACCTGAATGGCAGCGCATTGTTGATCGATGCGCCAGCATTTGCCAGCAGTCCTGAAATCCGGGATATTCTGCTATCCAGTGAATTCAATCAAACGTTGATCAAGTACTGGAAACATACCGATATTGCGTTTGTCGGAATTGGTTCATTAAAAGCCAGTAACAGCCGGTGGCATTTCTACTATGGTGACAAAATCTTCAAAAACGTCGAACTCAATCATGTCACGGGTGATGTATGTGCCCATTATTTTGATAAACAAGGCCAGCATATTCCAAGTTCTTTGGATGATCTTCTAATCAGTATAAGTATTGAAGATCTGAAGAAGATTCCATACCGGATCGGCGTTGCGGAATCCATCGATAAAGCAGAAGCTATCAAAGCAGCTATGCTCGGAAACTACATCAATGTATTGATCACCACCAGTGAAACAGCAGAACAAATTGTATAGACCATTTTAAAAAGTCACAAATGTGACTTTTTAATTTACATTTGTGATTGACAACGACGCATCTCCCCTTTATCATTAAAGTGTAACATATGTTATTATTAATATCACATTTGTGAGAAAGGAGGGCATTTAATGAAACAAGCTGTTTCATTAAAACATTCCTTTTTCTCAAGCCGAAAAAGGATGACCGAAGCTATTCAACATCGTATTTTACAAAATTGTCAGACCCTTACAAACAATTTGAACGATTTGACTAACGACCGTAATATAAACAGTATTACTCACTTTGCCCAGTTAGATATCGATACAGCGTTTTTATATTGGAAAGAGCCTTTCGTCTCCCCTTTCTCAGGAACGATCATTCCTCTAAGTGAAGTTAGGGATCCAGTATTTTCATCCGGAGAAGCCGGCGTCGGCTTTGCGGTTATCCCTTCCAGTGGCGAGGTCGTATGCCCGGTCAATGGTATTGTTCGTACGATCTTTCCCATGGGGCATACCCTCTTGATCGAAACAGATTTAGGAAAACAGGTTATTGTCCATATGGGCCTGGAAGCAGCTAATAAAGAACACGAAGGATTCCTCATTTTCTGTAAGGAAGGTGATATTGTCCACTGTAATGACATTTTGGCCGTCTTTGACATTGAACGGTTTAACCAACAAGGAAAATCCACGGTTTCCCCCGTCTTTATCCCGAATATTCGTGGGAAGAAGTGCTCTGTTATCCCTTGTGGAAAAGTAAAGGCAGGTGATCCTTTAACCATCTGTATTGTATAATTCTCTCAAAAAAAGCGGCAATGCCGTTTTTTATTTCAATCGATCGATCGCCTGGGCCATATCTTCCACCACATGATCGGCATAAGCTTTTACCGGATCCGGTGACCAAGTAAAGGTAAACGCAATATCCGCTTTTTCCAATAAAGGAATATCATTATAAAAGTCTCCGATCCCAGCCATCACATCAATTTGCATCTTCTCCTTATATATCTGCAGAGCATTGCCCTTGGAACATCCCTTGGCTACAATATCTACAAATCGGACATTTCGATAGGCGATGATTTCATCTCCAAAGTATGCATTGGTCAGGTCCGTGATGCGCTGGGCATCCTCTTTGGAAAAACAGCCGAAAGATACACCTTGAAACGGCACATTCGGCAGGTCACTGACGGATGGCACATACTTGGACAGAAAGGAGAGATGACTGCTCTTCTGCATTTCATATACATCAAAACCCGTTCGGATATACATATTCGCCTGTCCATAGAAAGAGTCGTACAAAGCCTGGATCGTGGAGCGTTTCATTGCCTTCTCATAGATCAAACGATGGTCTTTGTCATAGATAGCAGCCCCACTGACAACGATGAAAAAATCGCAACAGATCCGATCGGTCAATGGATACAACGTGCTCGGCAGATCTCTTCCAGTACAGATGCCGAACTGATTTCCCTGCTTCTGAAACTGTGCAATAGCTTGAATATCTTGTTCTTTGAAGTGTACTTCATCATGCCCGAAGTACAAGGTGCCGTCAAAATCACTTGCCAACGCTATCATTTGTTTTCCTCCGTTCTTAGTGGGAAGCTCAAATTTCCATCCAGTCTTCATACTGCCTGGTATATAGTTGGAAATATTCCCCTTTTTGTTTCATCAGCTGGGCATGTGTGCCCTTCTCAACGATCTTTCCGTCATGGACAACCAGGATGATATCTGCATCGACGATCGTTGATAAGCGGTGGGCGATCACAAAGGATGTTCTTCCTTTGATTACTGCCCGAATTGCCTGCTGGATCTTCTTTTCCGTAATCGTATCCACACTGGACGTCGCTTCATCTAATATTAAAATCTTAGGGTCAGCCAAAACAGCTCTTGTGATCGACAATAATTGTTTTTCCCCTGTGGACAGTCGATCTCCGCCTTCTCCGACCTGACTGTCCAGACCTTGATCGAACCGCCTGACAATTGTATCGGCAGCGGTTTTTTCCAAAGCATGCCAAATCTGCGCATCGGTCGCAAAAGCATTTCCATATTTCAGATTCTCCCGTACCGTTCCCGAGAACAAAAGTGGATTCTGTAATACATAGCCCAAATGGCTATGCAGCCAAAGCTGGCTGCGTTGACGGACATCCTTGCCGTCAATTAGAATTTGTCCCTCTGTTGGCTCATAAAACCGGCAAACCAGGTTCACCAATGTCGACTTGCCGGCACCAGTCTGTCCTACAATGGCTACATTGGTTCCTTGTTCCACCTTCAGATCAAAGTGCTCCAAGACATTTTCCTTGCCATCCGGATACATGAAGGTCACGTCTTTAAATTCGATATCTCCATGGAGTTCTTCCCAGTTTTCCTTTTTCGGGTTAAAAGCGTCCCCATATTTTTCAATCACATCGTCATTGTCCTTTACATTGGGAACTTCTTCCAGCAGCCGTGAGTATCTCTCAATATTGACCTGAATAGCAACCAGTGCGGAAAAGGCCGCCATCAGCTCCTGAATTGGACTTAACAAACCAACCGCATAAGACATAAAGACAGAAAGCGTACCAATTTGCATAAAGGCTTCCGTGGTCAGGATACCTCCCTGCCACAAAACAACCGCCAACGCAAACGAAGATACCATGGTCACCAAAGAAGTCAATAAAGCAGAGTGATGGGACACCTTCACGGCTTTTTCCACCATCTGGTGAGAATCTTCATGAAAAAGATCCTTCTGTGTCTTTTCTATGACTAAAGTTTTTATGCTTTTGATTCCGGTAATCCCTTCATCAAAATGACCGGTAATACGAGCATTGAGCTCTCTTACGATCCGGTTAAAAAACACCAGGCGCTTTTGAAAAAACAAAATCAGACAGACAATCACCGGCACGAAGATCAAAACACAAAAAGCCAGATGCGCATTCATGGCAAACATAACCACAAAGATAAAGACAATATAAGATACATTCCACACAATATCCATAAACCGCCAGGAGATCAGTTCCCCGATCTTTCCGGTATCGCTCAGGACACGAGCATGAATATACCCCACATTATTCTGATTATAATAGGCAAAGGACAAGGTCTGCAAATGATGAAAGCTGGCATCCCGCAGATCTCTGTCAATCAACATTTCCAGACGCCCTCCTTGAAACAGACTGATCAGGTCGATCGTTTGTTGGATCACCATCAATCCGAAATACATCAGGATAAAGGACGGTAGCCCTGATAAGGTGCCCGGCAGAATAAAATGATCCAGGGCATATTGATGAAACAGAGGATATAAGGAATCCGCCAGGCTGACACCTATGCCTAGAATGATCATACAGATTGTCATTTTTCGGTAAGGTCGGATATAGGGCAGCAGTTTAGGAATTCCGAAGAAAGGAAGCGTTTCTTTATTCTTTTTCATATACTTTCCCCCTCATATCCGGTCTGTATCTCATAAACTTTTCGATAGAATCCCGGCTGTCCGATCAATTGTTCATGCGTTCCCTTTTGAATGATCTTTCCGTGATGCATCACCAAGATCTGATCGGCGTGTTTCAAGGTGGAGATGCGATGACCGATCAACAGAACCGTTGTATCCCGGTTATGTTCCTGTAATGCCTTTTGGATCTGACGATCGGTTTTTGCGTCCACCGCAGATAAAGAATCATCAAACACCATAATCGGAGTTTTTCGCATCAGCATCTGCGCAATAGCGACTCTTTGTTTCTGTCCACCGGATAAAGTAATCCCTCTTTGCCCGACATAGGTCTGGTATCCATCTGTAAAATGTTCGATCGTTCCTTTCAACCCGGCAATCTCCGTCATTTTTTCCATATTTCCTTCGGGTGCAGAAATACGAATGTTCTCCTCCAACGTACCGGAAAACAAATACGGCTCTTGGATCACATAACCGATATGGCGTCTTAGCCACTTCCGATCCATGGATCGGATATCCACTCCATCAATGGAAATCGTGCCGGACTGAACTTCATACAATCTATCCAGCAACGATAATACCGTTGATTTTCCGGAACCGGTCGTTCCCAGAATCCCTAAGGTCGTATGTGCCGGGACAGTAAAAGATATATCATCCAGCACCTTCTGCTTTCCATATCCAAACGATACATGATCAAAGCACAATTCGCCTTTGATCTCCGGTTGTAAAGACCCTCCGACATCTTCCGTCTGCGCATTCATAATAAAGCGCAAACGATCAATGGATACGCCTGCTTCACTTAACTGGGCAATCATACGTCCTAGACGACGGACCGGATTGGTCAATAGCGCGTTGTAGGATAAAAAAGCAATAAACTGCCCCGCTGTCAAAGTCCCCTGTACACAGAAAACGGCACCGACCACAGTCACCACAAGATCCCGTGTCGTTGAAATAACATTACTGAGAACATAAAAAGAGGCTAGGATCCTCTGCAAAGAGATCCATAAGTTTGTATAATAATGATTCTGTTTCTGAAATCTTTGATCTTCATATTTTTCTTTCCCAAAAGCCCGGATGACCCGAATCCCGGTCAAGTTTTCCTGGACGATACTGGAAAGCTTGCCGGACTCTTTTTCCACCTGATCAAAGGAAGTCCCTATCTTATTATGAAAGAATAAAGACCCTATTACCATCACCGGAATATAAAAAGAAGCCACCAAAGCCAGTTTCCAATGGATCTGCATCATAAAATATACAGAGAAAACGATCATCAAGATCACACGGAATAAGGAAGTGAGCTGTTCGGAAATAAAAACCTTAACAACATCGACATCCGTCGTACAACGCTGAATAATATCCCCGGTATGATGTCGGTCATGCCAGGAAAACGGCAGTTCGAGAATATGGTCAAACAAAGTATTTCGCATCCGCTGTACAAATTTTTCGGCCGCAATGGAATTAAACAATTGAAACAAATACCGAAAACAAGCACCAATCAGCGCAACAACTGCCACTACAGCCGCAATCCCGACCAGATGTGTCTTCATAGAAAGGATCCATCCCTGCAAAAATTCCCATTGTACCGGCTTATCGCCGATGATGGAATCCACTGTGATCTCAATGATCTTTGGGTTTACAAGATCAAACAAGGAGACCAGGGAAGCAAAGACGATGCTGATCAAAAAATAGCGCTTACATCCTTTGAGAAAGTATAGCAGCATTTGTGTTTTCGTCTGATATTCTTTCATAATTTTAGTTTAATGGAACTGAAAAGGATGCGCAAAAAAAATGCATAGATTCTTTCATAAGTATGTCAATATTCAGAATTGAAAGCGCAATCAGATGAAAAGTCGGCTATATTCTAGTCGAATTTTTACTCAGATTTTTAAAAATGTTATAATGATTCAAGTATTGAAAGGAGACCAGCTATGAAACATGGAGTGATGATTCAATACTTTGAATGGTATTTGCCGGATGATGCTTCTCTTTGGAGACAACTGAAAAAGAATGCACAAGCTCTTGCAGATAAAGGTATCACCTCCGTCTGGATGCCACCAGCTTACAAAGGAGCCGGGGGGATCCACGATGTCGGATATGGTGTTTATGATATGTATGATTTAGGGGAATTTGATCAGAAAGGATCCATCCCGACCAAATACGGAACCAAGCAGGAATACTTACAAGCCATTAAAGCCCTGCAGGAAGCAGGCATCAATGCCTATGCTGATATTGTATTTAACCATCGTATGGGTGCCGATAGAGCCCAGAAAGTAGAGGCTGTCGAAACCGCCAGCGATGACCGTACGCAGACCATTTCTGATGTACATACCATTGAAGCATGGACCGAATTTGACTTTGAAGGGCGCCATAATAAATATTCTGACTTCAAATGGAGATACCCGCATTTTAATGGAGTCGATTATGATTCCTTGTCTCAAAAACACGGCATCTTTAATTTCGACCAATCCCCATGGCAGAAATGTGTTGATAACGAAAATGGAAATTATGACTATTTGATGGGAGCCGATGTCAACTTTGATAACACCGAAGTCATCGATGAACTGACACGATGGGGACAATGGTATGTGGATATCACGCATGTAGATGGTTTCCGTCTGGATGCCTTGAAGCATATTGATGCCCGCTTTTTTCCTTCGTGGCTGTATACATTACGTACGACAAAAGAAAAGGAATTTTTTGCGGTAGGTGAATATTGGAACAGCGATGTACAAGTACTGGAAGACTACCTTGAAACAGCTGACTTTAGTATGTCCTTGTTTGATGTACCACTACATTTCAATTTATACCATATCAGTAAGAAGGAAATGAACCTGAATGAAGTCTTCAATAACACATTGGTCCAGAAACAAGACCGCTATGCGGTGACCTTTGTTGACAACCATGATTCTCAAAAAGGACAAGCGCTGGAAAGTGAAATCGAAGACTGGTTTACAGAATCTGCTTATGCACTGATTCTTTTACGTTCAGAAGGGTATCCATGTGTATTCTACCGCGACTATTACGGAAGCCATCACGAACAGCTCGATCAGATGATGGAACTGAGAAAGACACGGATCGACGGTACTCGCCACGATTACTTTGAAGAGAACGATTGTGTCGGGTGGTCCTACGAAAACAACGGATGCGCTGTAATTATCAGTACCGGCAGCGAAAAAGAAAAAGAGATGCTTGTCGGCCAAGATCATGCCGGACAAACATGGATCGATGCCCTTTCCCACAGTGAACAGGAAATTACGATCAACGAAGAAGGTATGGCCCACTTCCCTTGTTCAGCACAATCTGTCAGTATATGGATACCAAAGCAGGTGGATTGATCTCCACCTGCTTTTATTATTGAATTCCATAGAAACGAACATTCCTAAATGTCTATAAACTCCTCTCTTTTGTTCAATTCTGTTTCAATCTGATTTAATGTGTTGAAAAATCTATGGGTAGCAATCATAGGCCCGATCAGAATCACGATTCCAAAGACATTCCAGCCAAACATATGCCAAAAAGACGTATGATTTCCTTCTATCCCCAGTTCCATAGCCTTGTGTTTCAATTCTTCAGCAATTTTCGCCATCCAAACAAGTGTATATATAAACAAAGTAGGAATCCCTAACAGATAGGCTACATAATATCTTTGTGTCCTTCTATCCAAAATCTCATCGATCTCCTCCTGCAGGCCTAAAGGCATATAACACAATAAAAAAATGCCAGCCGTAAAAAAATCAATGCATCCAATCAGAAATCCCTTTCGGTTTGTATGTTTAAATCTCATAGCTTTTTAGACTTCTTTCTATAAAGATTATATTCTTTTTCATAAGTCTTGCCACAGAAAGCTTTTTTAAATATAAACAGTAAGTTATATAATAAAGAAAAGATATATCATGGGAGGTACTTATGAAGAATCGTGAAACATTAACAAAAACGGTAAAATCAGGTGTTTCATTTGGAAGCGCCTTAGCTATGGTTATCAGCTATACCAACTGGCATTCGATTGCGTGGGCGATTATCCATGGATTGCTGAGCTGGTTTTATGTAATCTACTACATTATCCGATATTGATCAAGAAATGCCGGATATCCTTTATGACAATCATCCCAAAGAATTTATGATGTATATGTTTTTATTTCCTACTTAGAGAAGAATTGTTCGAAATTCATGATGTTATCCTTATGATGCTCAAAAAAGTTAAAAACACATTTAAATTATGTACCTATCGCAAATGGAGGCAAAACCTGTAATAATAAAGTTAGGATATTTATCTAATGGAGGATCATACTATGACACAAAAACTCTTTGAACGAGGTTCCATTGGTAACCTTGAATTAAAAAATCGTGTAGTTATGCCGGCGATGGGATGTTCTTTAGCCAGTGAAACCGGCATCGCCTCAGCCGAGATGATCCGGTATTATCAGGAACGCGCAAAAGGCGGTTGTGCACTGATCATTACCGAAATCACCCGTGTAGATGATGAAACCGGTATTGGTACCCCGTGCCAGTTATCAGTGACAAAGAAAGAAAACATTCCAAGTCTTGTACGATTAGCCGAGGCAGTTCATGCCTATGATTCAAAGGTCTTTGTTCAGCTGCACCATCCGGGCAACCAGACACCGGCTCGCCTTTTAAATGGCCTACAGCCGGTATCAGCCAGTGATGTCACATGCTCAACGATCGGAGACAAGCCTCGCCCTTTAACGACAGAAGAAGTGGAAGCTCTGGTTAAAAAATTTGTAACAGGAGCTGCCTATTGCCAGATTGCCGGCATTGATGGAGTGGAGATCCATGCTGCCCATGGCTATCTGGTGAATCAATTTATGTCTCCTCATACCAATAAACGGACTGATAAATATGGTGGAGATTTTAAGGGACGCATGCGCTTTGTGACCGAAATCATAAAGGGGATCCAAACGGTGTGTGGACCAAACTATCCAATTTCTGTTCGTATCAACGGAGATGATTTCATCGAAGATGGTATCAAACTGGAAGAAGCCGTACAGATGGCTGTCTATCTTGAAAAATTAGGAATTCAGGTTCTGAATGTCAGCTGTGGTACGTATGAATCCGGTTATACGATCATTGAACCCCAAGGTATGCCGGAAGCCTGGAAGCAGCACTTAGCCAAAACGATCAAAGCCCATATCAACATTCCGGTCATTGCCACCAACAATTTAAAACACCCGGCTGTTGCCGAGAAGCTTTTAGAAGAAGGTGTGTGTGACTATGTTGGGATTGCCCGTGGTCAGCTGGCAGATCCGCAATGGGCCAATAAGGCCAAAAACGGACAGGACAAACGGATCCGCAAATGTTTAAGCTGCATGGAATGCTTCCGCGTACTAAATGCCCTGCGCCCGTTGGAATGTACGATCAACCCGGTATTGGGAAGAGAACTGCATTTCAATGATGAAACATTAAAGAAGAACGGAAACGGACAATCCGTAGCTGTCATCGGTGGAGGACCGGCCGGTATGCAGGCAGCAATTGTTCTGGCAAAACGCGGGTTCAAATCAGTGCTTTTTGAAAAAGCAGATCGATTAGGCGGCAGCGCTTTGTTGGCTGCTGTTCCTCCGCATAAGGAAATGATGAGCGAGTTCATCGAAACCATGATTGAGGAATGCAAAGAATACGGTGTAGAGATCCGCTTGGATACACAAGCTACAGCGGAAGATGTCAAAGCCATCGATCCGGTAGGCATCTTTATGGCTACGGGTGGCAATCCAATCATTCCAAATCTTCCGGGTATTGAACATGCTGTTACCAGTACCGACGTATTAACGGGAAAAGCAGTCTATAAGGATAAGAATATTATTGTAATCGGCGGCGGTGTTACCGGGCTGGAAACCGCTGAAACGATCTGTGCCGACAACGATGTAACCATAGTGGAAATGATGAAAGATGTCGGTACAACCCTGTATGCCAGTGCCAAAGCTCTGTTAATGAAACGACTGACAGACCAAGGGACAAAAGTCATGACCAGTACAACATTAAAATCTTTGCAAAGTGATTCTATTACCGTGACGGATGCAGAAGGCAAGGAAAGCACAATTCCTTGTGATGCCGTTGTTCTGGCAATGGGTGTACACAGTGATAAAAGCCTTCGCAAAGAGCTGGAACAAGTCTCTGATCGCGTTATTCTGATTGGTGACTGTGATAAGCCGGGACAGATTCGCGAAGCTCTGCATGCTGCGTACGACAAAGCTTTTGTTTTCTAGAATCAAATAGAATAAACCTTCAGGAAGCCCACCTGAAGGTTTATTTATTCTGACGATGGATAGTCAAGAGCTGATCATTCCCAAATCTGCCATGAACCTTTAACGCCACTTGAACCAATCATAACATCCAACGGCTTCTTAGAGGCACTTTTAGGGTATACTAAAGGTAATGAATGGAGGTTGGTTCTATGTGTACTGCAGCAACATATCAAACAAAAGACTTTTATTTTGGCAGAACATTCGATTACGGATCTTCTTACGGAGAAGAAGTAGTAATCACACCAAGAAAGTATATATTTAACTTCAGAAAAGAGGGCGTTCTGAGCAATCATTATGCGATGATCGGAACTGCCTATGTCGCAAATGAATATCCTCTTTATTATGAAGCTGTCAACGAAAAGGGACTGGCAATGGCCGGGTTGAACTTTGCCGGTAATGCTGATTATAAAGAAGAATGTGAAGAGAAAACGAATATTGCTCCGTTTGAATTGATTCCATGGATCCTTGGTCAATGTCAAACAGTAAAAGAAGCTAGAATACAGTTAGAGAAAATGAATCTGGTTAATATATCTTTCAGCGATCAACTGCCTTTAACACCTTTACATTGGCTCATTGCCGACAAAAACGAAGCTATAACTGTGGAATCTGTCAAAGAAGGCTTATTTATTTATGAGAATCCGGTTGGTGTCTTGACCAATAATCCCACCTTTGACAAACAGTTGTTTCATCTGAACAACTACCGCTATCTTCAAACCACAACACCGGATAACACCTTTGGAAAAGATCTATCCCTGGATGTTTATAGTCTGGGAATGGGAGGCATGGGCCTGCCAGGTGATCTATCTTCACAATCCCGCTTTGTACGAGCTTCTTTTGCGAAATTAAATTCTTCATCGGACAATGACGAATTATCCAGTGTCAGTCAATTTTTTCATATCCTGGACTATGTATCGCAACCACGTGGATTGTGCAGTCTGGGAAACGGGCAATATGAAATAACCATTTATGCATCTTGTTACAATACCGATGCCGGCATTCAGTATTATACTTGTTATGACAATCATCAAATCACAAAGGTTGATATGCATAAAGAAAATTTAGATGAAAGAAACCTGGTACGTTATCCACTCATTACTAAAGAACAAATCAACGCACAAAACTGAGCATATATAAA
>AUXO017061837.1_pt1 | contig 13773 bp, 10 predicted proteins | sample 768731 | NCBI WGS metagenome assembly AUXO01 (sample SAMN02715735, study PRJNA202380) | gut metagenome | biome: sheep rumen | host: Ovis aries | place: New Zealand: Palmerston North
GTAATACCTCTTTCTCTTTCTAGTGCGTTATTATCCATTACGCACTCCTCTACCTGCTGGTTTTCTCTAAATGTATGAGAGCTTGATAATAGCTTATCTACCATTGTTGTTTTACCATGGTCAACGTGCGCTATGATTGCAACATTTCTGATTTCCATAAAATTCACCCTTTTTAAATAAAATTTAAACCCGTTTAATTATATATTAAAAGAAAATCAATTTCCACACTTATTTTACTATGTAAATCGGTTTCTTTTAAAAAAAGAAAAAGGCAAACGCCTTTTTTCTATTTTTCTATTATATTCGATAAATATTTAATAAACTGCTCTGCACATCTACCAGATAAGGTACCATTTCTCATCTGCCACTTAGAAGCTTCTATAATTAGCTTATTCTCATCCATAGAAATATTATTTCTTAATGCCATTTCCTTAACCATGCTTCTAAATTCTTCTGGGCTTAAGGAGCTATAATAGATTTGAAGGCCAAATCTATAGGATAGGCTTAGCTTTTCCGCTTGAGTTTCATTTCTATGTAGGTCATCAAATACACCACCATTATCACTTGTAGTTTCCTTAATTAAATGACGGCGGTTTGATGTAGCATAAATAACTACATTGTCTGGCTTTGGTTCAATACCGCCTTCAATGATACTCTTTAAATATTTATATTCAATTTCATTTTCCTCGAAGGATAAATCATCCATATAAATGACATAATGATACGGTCTAGATTTAAGCTTATTAATTACCTTAGAGATTTCACCCATCTGATGCTTATAAACCTCAATAATACGTAATCCTCTATCAAAATAGGAATTTACTAAGGCCTTAATGGATGTAGATTTTCCTGTTCCAGCATCACCATATAATAATACATTATTATAAGGCTTACCGCTTAAGAAATATTCTGTATTTTCTCTTAGCATCTTCTTTTGTAAATCATATCCAATTAAATCATCAAAGGATACATCAAGTACATGCTTAATCGGCTTTAATATACCATCGGATACACGGAAGGCCTTATAAATTGCCATATCGGCCAATCCCTTAGTCTTATAGAAATCCTCAATCACATTTACAAAATTATGATAATTATTAATTGCCTCTATTTTTTCATATAGGGAATTCAGTAAGGATGCAAGATAGATATCCTCATCTCTTTTAAAGGTGAAATATTTTGTTTCCTTTAGGAATTCAAAATCCTTATTATATAATTCAAAGTATTCCTGATAATCCATAAGAATAATATTCGATTGACCAATAACCTTCTGATTCATCTCAATGCTTCTAGTATAGGAGTTCTCATTATAAATTAAGGTATATAAAATATATTTCTTATAAAGGTCCCCACTTATACCATGCTCAATGGAGAAGCTTACAAGCTCTCCAATTGCCTTTTTAGCTAAATTTGAATCGTCGTTTGCCTTAAGTATTAAATCTAGGATATAGGACTTTTTTATCTCATTCATTATGTAAAACATAATATTCACCCTCTTTTTTACACGGATTTCAATTAAATTATATCTAAAATGTAGAAAATAAAAAAGAAAAATGATAAAATAAAGGGAACAATGAGGAGTTTTTATTATGATCGTTAATACAATACTTATTCTTTTAGCTGCTGCTACATCAGGTTTAACCTGTTATTTTACAGGTACCTATACTACGTGGTGGTGGATCCTGATTTTCGTATTGATTATTCCTATTTTATACGTAATCTGGTTTGGAATATATTTAGTCCCACTTTGGATAGCATCACTATTTATGAAAGCAGGAATTAAGAAGGGTAAGGAACAACCAGAAAAGCCAAATAAAATTTGCTACTGGTTTGTTCATCAGACAGCCTATGTCGTACCATTCCTATTCCGTATTCACTTTACGAAGAGTGGTAAATTTCCAAAGGAAAAGAGCTTAATCGTTTCCAATCACACATCTAACTTTGATCCAATGCCTGCTATATACTATGCAAAAGGCCAGCCAGTTATCTGTGTTACTAAGCCAGGTAACCTAACTATTCCTATCGCAGGACCATTTATTTTCCACTGTAACTACATTGAAATCGATAGAGATAATGACTTCAATGCAGTTAAGGCAATCGTAAGAGCTACAAAGATCTTACAAAAGGATATTGCAAGTATCTATATTTGTCCTGAAGGAACAAGAAATAAAAACCCAGAGAATGGACTTCTTGAATTTAAGGGTGGAAGCTTCAAAATAGCATATAAATCAAAGTGCCCAATTACTGTCGTTGCAGTTAAGAATACCCACAAGGTAGGTAAGCAGTTCTGGTATAAAAACACTAGAGTTTTTGTCGATGTATGTGAGGTTATACCTTACGAAAAATATAAAGATATGAATTCACAGGAGCTAGCTCACTACTGTAAGCATTTAATAGAGGAGAAGCTAGCAGAAAGGGGTTAATATGAATTATCTGCTTTATAATCCATTATCAAACAACGGAAAAGGTGACGAGGGAAAGAAAAAGGCCGTAAAGGAATTATCTGGACAGTTCCCTGATTTGGAAGAAATTGATTATACTACTATCATTTTTGAGGATTTAGCTAAGGAATTAAAGTCTGGAGATAATCTGATTCTTTGTGGCGGAGATGGAACCTTAGACTACTTTGCGAATGACCTAAAGGCATATCCTATAGAGGAGGGGGTATTATTCTACCTATATCCATTTGGTACAGGAAATGACTTTGTAAATGACCTAGCAGATAAGGGTGTTAATTTAAAGCTTATTGAGCTAAACAAGTACTTAGAAAAGCTTCCAAAGGTTAAAATTGATGGCCATGAGCAATATTTCATTAATAATGTTGGATATGGTCTAGATGGTATGGTTTGTGAAGTTGCAGATGATTTACGTTCTAAGGGCAAAAAGCCAAATTATACTTCTATTGCGATTTCCTTACTACGTGGTAAATATGAGCGTAGAAACGCTAAGGTTACTGTTGATGGCGTAACAAAGGAATTCAAGGAAGTTTGGATTGCTCCTGCAATGAACGGAAGATACTATGGTGGCGGTATGAAGGCTACCCCAGAACAAAACAGATTATCCGGTAATCTTACCTGTGCTGTAATGTATGGTCAATCAAGATTTCATACAATTACTGCTTTCATGGGAATATTTAAGGGTACCCATGTAAAGCACACAGAAATGGTTGAGTTTTTAGTTGGAAAGCACATTCATGTAGAATTTGATACCCCTTGTGCTTTACAAATCGATGGTGAAACTCATCTAAACGTTAAAGAGTATGATGCTTGGTATGAAGAATAATTTATAAGAATTTTAAAAGGCTACCCAACACGGTAGCCTTTTTCTTTTAGTATGTATACTTCTTCTTTATTGGACTTTTCTTGGCGGGAAATAAAATGTAGTACACTGGAATTAATAAGAAAATAATCCAGCCTGGATGCCACCAGTTAAATCCAAATCCAATACCAACATATACTCCTGCAACTACAATTGGGAATATATATTCTGGATTAATCTCACCTAAAATAATAGGCATTAAAGGAACTAATAAGAATGCTAGGCACCCCCATGCCCACATATTACCTATAAATCCCATACATAAGAAAATGATTAGGGATATTAATGGTGTTGCACATAAAATTCTTTCTTTCATATTCATATTACTAAAGCTCACCTTATCCTCTCCAACTACATCCTTAATGTAGTTTAATATTTCTTTTTCAATTACACCCTGACGGATAGACCCATATCCTGCACTCAGTGCAAATACAGGAATACCAATAGAGATTAAAAATGCAAGTCCCTTATCATCCCATGACTGATCCGCAAACAAAACTCTCAAGGTATCTCCATCTACCTCTAATAATATCGATAAGGAAAATGTAGTACCAGATACCTTATGAAAAACCTTACTTCCCCTACCTCTTACATTTGTAGATGTGATAACAATCTTTTCATTAGATAATGTCTCCGTATTTACACTCATTTCATTATCTAATAATACTTTTTCTACTCCCTTAGCTAAAAGATGAATAGAAAAATCCTCTTCGATATGAAATTTATATTCATCTTGCATAGCTATTACTTAGAGATTTCAGCCAATCTAGAAACTAAATTATTACAGATTGTAATCTTTCTTCTTACATCCTCATCTGCCTTATCTTCAACAATAAGCATGTATTCGGAATCTGCTCTATAATTATCTAATACCTGTAATGCATCATCTAGACATAAGGTTAAAACCTCTTTGTCCCCTTTCTTCTTGATTTCTTCAATGATGGTTGCCTTAATTGCAAAGCGCATAGCTAAGGAATCAGATGTAATCTTTCTATATTCAGCCTTTAGGCTTTCATCCTTCTTAAGCTCGCTCATGCCAATGCATGAAGCACAAGCACCAACTAAGAACACATTTAATGTAACTGTGCTTAATGTTAATGCTGCAACCCCTACATTCTTTCCAGCATAGGTTAAATCATTTAATGATGTCTTAACATCCTTGTTCATTGTCGCAACAATTGTACCAATTGGGCCGGCTACTAAGCTTGCTGCTGCAACAATACCTAATCCCTTCCATAAATTCTTATCAAATTCATTTAAATTCTTACGATTAATCTGGAAGTAATTCTTCTTTAATTCTTCCTTTAATTCACCAATCTTAGTAAGATTATCAAATAAAATATTTGATACACATTCTAAGGACTTCTTCTCATCCTCATACTTATATTCACTAGCTAAAGCTAGCTTTAATCCCATTAAAATTCTAGCCTCACCATGAATATCCTTTTCAAAGAAGGAGGATACCATATCCTTTAGCTCATCATCACTCTTATCTAAATTACCATTAGCTTCAACAAATCTATCGATATTTGCTAATATCTTCTTCTTGTTTTCAGATAAATGATCTACCTTATTCTTCTTTAATGGATTAAGAACCTTATCCTTAAAAACCTCTTTTATCTTATTTGATTCAAGGGTTACATCCTCTGGTGCATTATCCTTAATCTTTTCATCAATAATTTCTAAATCCTTTTTTAAACGATAATACTCAAGCGCATTAAATAATGCTTCCTCATCAACAATGATTTTCTTTGCCTCTTCCATATTATCTTACCTCCTTTAAAATAAATTCCTTTAATCTTGCAAGATTAAGCTTTGATCTATATTCCTTAATTAAAGTAAATATTTCATTTAATTCATCAGCTTCCATAAAATAAGTATCACAATAGCTATAAATATCCTTCTTTGAAAATTCACCCTTTTGGATACTATTAAATAGGTTTAATACTACTAAAGGAATATCATCATATTTCTCATTTTCAAAATCCGAAATATATTTATATATAGTCGGTCTTGATTTGTTTGTTATACGTGATAATTCAGTAATTGTCACTAAGTCTGTTACCTTCATAGTCCATCCTTTCTATTTTCTTTATATCTATTATATTTATTCTTTAGAATGAGTTTTTCGCCCCTTCTTTACCATTATTTTACAATAAGTGTAAAAATTTGTAAAGTATAAAATGTAAAAAAGTGTAAAATAAAAGCCCTGAGGTCATCAGGGCATATATTTTTAGAAGTCAATTCCAAAGCTATGATCTCTATATAGGGATGCATAAATGATATATGGAATATTTAAGCTAGAATTATCGAATTTTGAGGTTGCCTCACTAAAAATACTATCCGCAGGATAAATATTTAATGTCATATAATTGGAATATTTATAATTGGAATCATTATAATTAGATACATAATCCTGGATATTTGCGATTAAAGTATCTACCTCTTCTATGGTGCTTGGTGCTAAATTCATAGTAACACCATTCGCCTTCATAATGAATCTTTCTTTATAATTCATTCCCTCCTGTGCCATTTCTTGTGAGCGAAGGATGGAGAATATATCTCGTGCTTGATCCTGATATACATTCTTCCATGTTCCATAATCCATCATGATTGCTTGATTTCTATATAAATAATGATTTCCATATGTTGAAAAATATGAGTACGTTGGATCATTGATATAATACTTTTCTGTATCTGGGTCCTTAATATAAACATATCCATGAGATTGATAAGAAACCACTCCATTCGCCATTTTCATAATAGAGTTTATTGTCTCTGACATATCAATGGCTTGATTTGGTGCAGAAACCTTAACATTCTCTATACCTTCAATAGAGTTTAATAAGGATAATGTCTTTGCAAAGCCATGACATACACCCTCATGTGCATCTAATATACCTTCAACATAAACACCCTGAAGCATTGATATAATTTCATCTGGATGCGTATCATCCTTAACGAATGTTGCATATTCCTCTGATGGTGCATAAGTTGCATGAGATAAAATCCATGAATTAATTGCAATTTCCTTATCAAGAAGTGTCATATCATCATAAATAATATTATTTAATACATTCTTAGCCTGATTAAATACTCTTTCTGCAGGAGAGCCCGCTAAGCAGTTTGGAATATATTTATTTTCAAGTACATAAACTAATTGATCTGAATTATATACATCCACAGTTCCATTTGTATAGGACTGGTATCCAAATACAGTATTATCACTGCTACGGTGTCTTACTGTAGAATAGAAGGTATATGGAATCGTTGTAGGTTCCAAAGAATCCTCTTCCTTTGTTTTATATTGGTTGGCTTCTTCATTATAGATGAAATTTATTGTTGCAGTATTATTATCATCACATTCAAATGTAAAATTAACAACAGAAACTAATAATCTAGAATTCCAGTAGCCCATATTAATAATCTGATTCACATATTCCCCTAAAAGATCATTCTCATTCAAATAAAGGTCTAGATATTTCTTTGGATATGTAATTTGAATCTCATCTAAATGATAGAATGCACAATAATCTAAGATATTTGAAGTCTTATCAATTAATTCTTCAAATTCATCTACCTCTAAAGCTGTATTTGGTTTTGGAAGAAGATTTGTAAAGCTAGACATAGTAAAACCATAGAATGAAGTATTTGTATTCTTGTCTAAGCTACTCTTAATTTCATCTAAAGTACGATACTCGTATCCGTCAGAATATTTTTCCTCATTAGTGCTACTTGTTGTGGTTGTAGTAGTATTTTTTGTGGTAGTCTCCTTTGTTGTAGTCTCTCCCGTTTTCATAGTTGAAGCACTATCATTACCACAAGAGGCTAATACTAAAGCACATGCTAGGCCTGTTAAAGCCAATAATCCTTTTTTCATTTTCTATTCCTCCCTAATTATCTCTAAATAATCAAAATAATTCATCCATGAATATCCTGATGTATATAGCTTCATTTTGTTTTTGGGTATACATATTTTTATATCACTACTTGCGCCATCTAGTAATCCTGTTGCAGGAACTAATGGAGCCTCATCGGAATATAAATAAACTCTAGTTAAATTCATTGAATTTTTGAAGCATGCATTACCTAAGGATGTTATTGTATTTGGTAATACAATCTCATGCAAGGTAGCTAAATTGCTAAATGCTTCATTAGATATACCAATTACCTTTGTATTAAAGATTTCACTTGGAATTGCAATTTTATCCAAATTAAAATCATCTAATACATCACTTACAAAATATCCATTGTTGGTCTTTGTATATACAATGCTATCAATTGTTACTGTATCACCGGATAGCTCGTATAATGGTAAAGGCATGGATGGTACATCAATATTCTTCTTAATTTCTATATTTAATTCTTTACTTAAATTATCTACTAAATTCTTTGTATGCAAGTATGCACCTGCAGAATTTAAGTGGAAATTGGTATCATAGAAATAATATTCATTATAGATATAATCCTCAAATTTACCTAAGGATTTAAAATCTAATTTTTCTTCAATTACTTCCTTATAGCTATTAATACCATCATCCATATAGGCTAATCGATTTGTTGGAGAATATGCAAAATATAGCTTCGCTCCCTTATTTATTACAAATTGATTATAGCTATTTAAATAGGAGATGAATTCATCATCAAATAGCTCCTTACTTGGCTTTATCATTAAGGATGGATCATAATAGCCATACATAATATTTTGGAATCTTAATTCATCATATATTTCGCCATAGCTATCAAAGGAATCCTTGGTATATGGCTTTTTTTCTTCTGGAATTTCTATTTTATTCTTCTCTAGCTGGAATGATGGATAATTATATAATAAATCCATTTGAATGCTTAAAGGTAATCTTTTATATAAATCATTTCCCTCAAAGCATTTTAAGATATTCTTATAATTCATCATAGTTGAATAGGTATCCTTTGATACCTCAGGTGCTAGTATAACAATATCTCCATTATTAATAGAATTTGCTGCAAGCTCCATCATAACCTTAGTACCTAAGGATGCATAAAGCCCGTAAGATGAAACTGGCATGCCTAAGGCTTCTTCCATTTCTTTTGATTTAATTCCAAAGGATAGTGAGGAACCTCCAATAAATACAATCTTATTCCCTTCTAGGTTATCTAATCTTTTTGTTTTAGCCTCTAATTCACCATAATATGTATTTTGATATTTAGCATCAAAGGAAGCTAAAGCTATAAAGAATATTGTAATTGATAATACAATAGTTAGGAAAATAGAAATTAAGCTAATATAAAATCTTTTCATAATCTACCTCCCTAAAACTGAAAATAAATGAAGGCAGATTCAATATTACTGCTCTTTTGATAAATAAAACAACCCATTACAACAAAGATTAATATGGTATATAAAACCTTGCGTAATACATATGGAGTTAATCTAGAATCCTTATGGCTTATATTAATATAATCCACAAACTTTAATCCAAGGATTGCAACAATTAAATATAATAGAATAACCAGTGGCATATCTAATACATTCTTTACAGTATTAAAATATTCTCCACTTAAATTCCATGATGTAAATAATAATTGATAAGCCTTAGCCATATCGCTTAGGCTATTCGAACGGAAGGCAATCCACGCAAATGCGACAAATATATAGGTAATAGAAATTCTTAATATTTTAATAGGTAAGGAATCTCTATTTATTCCTGTTTTATCATAGAATTTTATTTTAAGTGGCTCTAAAAGTGCACCAATTATTCGCATAACTCCATGCATCAAGCCCCAAATAACAAAGGTCCATGCGGCACCATGCCATATACCAGAAAGTAAAAATACAACTAATATATTGATACAAAACCTAACCTTATTTACTCTAGAGCCTCCCATTGGGAAATATACATAATCTCTAAACCAAGTAGATAATGTAATATGCCAACGGTTCCAAAAATCCTTAATAGATGTTGCCTCATATGGCTTATTAAAGTTTTTAGAAAGCTTAATATTAAAGCATCTAGCACAGCCTATTGCAATATCACTATAGCCTGAGAAATCACATAATATTTGAACTGAGAATAATACTGCACCAATTAAAACTAATAATCCATTGGTATTATCAATATTATTAAATATATTATTTACATATACTGCAACCATATCCGCAATTGCAATCTTTTTAATGAAGCCTACAAGCATTTGCTTTAAGCCTATGGCTAAATTTTCATAATTGATTCCTTCTTGATTCTTAAGCTGTGGTAACAAATCTCCACTTCTTTCAATTGGACCTGCAACTAGCTGTGGGAAGAAGGAAACATATAATGCATATAAGAAGAAATTATCCTCTGCTTCTATTTTCTCCTTGTAAATATCAATTACATAGGATAGGGTTTGGAAGGTATAAAAGGATATACCTACAGGTAGTATTATATTAATTGCATCAAAGGATAAGCCTCCACCTAAGGAATTAATACCAAAGACAAAGCTTTCGTAAATGAAATTTGCATATTTAAAGAATATTAAAATACCTAATGATACTACGATAGATAAAATCATTAAGAAACATTTAACTTTCCTAGATTCACTTCTTTTAATTCCAATACCAGATAAGTAAGATACCATCGTAGTTATTAATATTAAAAAAATGAGTTTCCAATTCCACCACATATAAAATGCATAAGATGCGATTAATAATATAAAATATCTATATTTCTTTGGGAAAATAAAATATAGAATAAATACTATTGGCAAGAATATAAGAAACTCTATTGAATTAAAGCTCATAACTAACTCCCCTTTTAACAATGATATTATATCAAAACGTCATTTTTATGTAAACAAAAAGAGGGCCAAAGCCCTCTAAGTAATTAGTTTTCTAAGCCTTTTAGTTTTAAAATTTCATCTAATGCTTTAGATAATTCATTTCTTTTTTTATATAATTCATCTTTAATATTAGTATATTCTTCTTCTGAAATTGCTCCTACGAAATATCTATGTCTTAAAGAAGATAGTTGTGAATCTATTTTTTTAATTTCCTCTCTTAAATAAGGAGTTGAATGACCCAAATATGAATTTAATTCCTTTCTTGATAATTTCTTATGAGCTTCTAATTCAGCTTGAATCATTTCCAAACTATATTCAATTTTTCTGTCACCAGTATATGACATATCAGAAAAGTATAACCTTATAGAATTCTTAATATTATTTTTCTCTTTGCATATAACTAAAACAATAAATAAAGCAAGAGTAACTATTAAAATTCCAAAATTTAATAAATAACCATAAATTCCAAAGTGAATATATGTTGCACTTGGCTTATTATACTCTACAATTGGATTTAATATTGCAGAACCAATATATATACCAATTAAAGATACTAAGTAAGCTAAGGCCATAACAATTGCTAAATTAAATAGTATTATCTTTTTGAAATTAGATTCAGATAATCCTGATCTTCTAAAGAAAATATACTCATTTACATTCAAATTACACTTCATAAAATGATTTAATGAAATTAATGAAATTAAAATAATTATAATCCCCCAGATTAAAAGTGTTGGATTGTCAAATTTTACTGCATAATCTAGCCACATGTTTCCTTGTACATAATACTTTCCGTTAGTACTTTTTGAAAACAAATCCTTTATTTGAAATAAATTACACTTTGAAAAAGTTAAAGCTCCATCATAAATATATTCATCTTCAGTGTGATAAGATGTATAAGCTTTGGCAAAAAGCTTATAAGTTTTTGTATCACCAAATGTACTTGAATTAATAATAGGATTCAATTTATGGTTTTCTGGATTTTTAAAATAGCCTACAATTACTAAATCATCTATATATTCACTAGCTGTGTCATTTCCACCAAAAATGTCATAAAAATACCGGCTAGTATCACTACCAATATACACATAAGGAATATAACATTCATTATCATTAAGTATAGGATTATTAATAACATTTCCATCTAAATCATAAAAGCTGTAATGTTCTTGTTCGCAATTAATATCTTCAAATGGTACAAAACAACTTGAATTATAATAACCACTAAAACCACTAATAAAGCTCATTATATAGCGTTCATAACCACCAACATAAAAAGCCTTCATTGTATAGTTTTCATAAGACACATAATAATTTGCTTCATATTGTGATAAAAAATCATCACTTACAAAAAAATAGTTGTCAAATGAGTCATAACGCATTTTAGTTATTAAACTTAATAATTCTTTTTTTTGATTGGCATCCTGGTAATTATCATATTCATCTTGTAATTCATCAGCAGTTTTCTTTAAAGAATCATATATCAAAGGTAATACATTATCAAAAAAAACGCCCGAAATTACAAATGTATCATTAACTCCATCAAATGAAGCATTAAATTCTTTACCAACTAAAAGAAAATAATCATTAGTAGATTCTCCCATACTATCTAAAAGTGATTCAGCAACATATGATGATATTAAAAGCTCATTATTTGAGGTAGGATATTTTCCAGTTATATATTGAAAATTCATCTTTTTAAGGAAGTCATCATTTGCTTCAATAAATATATCATTTCTTCTAGCATTATAGAAAACTTTTTCACTTTCATTTTCAAAACCAATTGTAGATAATCTATATCCAAAATATGATGGAGTCGATGAATTTTTATTCAATTCTTTTAAATCATTTTTAGTTATAGCTGCATTTGATCTTCTTAAATAATCTTTCCCCTTAACAGTGCCTTCTCCATCGATAAAAACACTTCGAGTTAAGTCATGCTTTTTCCCCTCATCATCAATCACATAAACGTCTTGCTTGTACTCATAGTATTTGTTTATATCTCTTAAAGTAGGTTCATCCGTATGCAAAATACTATAATTAGCATATGCTGAATCATAGAAAAAATAAGTGGATGCTAATCCAATAAAAGTTAGTCCAAGTGCAAATAACAATATCGAAAATATACCACTCTTTAAAGTTTTTCTTAATCCATATTTTAGATATTTTAATAATGTTAAAAAAGACACTTTGTGCTTCTTCAAAGAAAATGAATTATTATTTACTTCATTATCTATACTAACTGGCTCTAATTTAACTAAACCATCGGTTGAATTTTCTAATGAATCTGTTACAGGAGCAGTAAAAACAATTAGAATATCGCTAGATAATTTTTTTAAGTTTGATAAATCATAAAAAGCTACTGGTGCCTTTTGTATAAGTATCACTTTAGGATTTTTAATTAACGCTCTTGCTAAAACAAGTAAAGCCTTTTGTTTCTCATCTAAAGAACTTACTTCCATATCTAGATTTAAATCTAATCCAACCAATTCTAGTGCTTTAGTTATATCTTCAGCAGTAATTTTATCATTACTTAATCTTGCATAGGCCAAAAATGTTTTTCTTACATTTTTTTCTAAGAAAAAGTGTGAAGTAATAAGAGCAATTTCATTATTTCTATAATTTGATAGTTCATCTTCATTTAATTCACTCAAATCTTTACCATTATAAATAACCTGTCCCTCTTTTAAATCACAAAGACCAGCTATTGAACTAAAAATATAATTCTCTTCTAAAGGTGTAGAATCAGATAAAATATATAAACCTTTATCTGGAAGGTTTATTTCAACATTTGATTTTCTTTCTAATTTAATTTTAATCATATTATCACCTCTCCCCAAATATATATATATATATTTAACCCCTGTTTGTCAAGAAAAAAAGCATAAAGATTAACTTTATGCCCCATAAAATATATTACTGTTATTTATTTTTAGTTGTTTTTACAACCTCAGCAACAGTTGTAGCTGCTGTTGCTAGATTTTGTAATTCTGAAGGTACAATAATCTTTGTAGCCTGACCATTAGCTAAATCCTTAACAGCCTCATAGCTCTTTAATGTTAATACTTCATTAGTAACATTTGCAGCATTTAAGCTCTTTAAACCTTCAGCCTCTGCCTCACGAATAAGCTTAATACCCTGAGCCTCTGCCTCTTTAACCTTTAAAATAGATTCAGCCTGACCCTCAGCCTTACGAATCATTGCTTCCTTTTCAGCATCTGCCTTTAAGATTTGAGATTCCTTCTGGCCTTCAGCAAGTAAGATTTGGCTCTTCTTTTCACCTTCAGCAAGTAAGATCTTTTCTCTTCTTTCACGTTCAGCTCTCATCTGACGCTCCATGGCATCACGGATATCCTTTGGAGGTAGAATATTCTTAACCTCAACACGATTAACCTTAATACCCCATGGGTCTGTAGCCTCATCCAAAATACTTCTCATCTTTGTATTGATGATATCTCTTGATGTTAATGTTTCATCAAGATCTAGCTCACCAATGATGTTACGAAGTGTAGTAGCACTTAAATTCTCAATTGCAGCAATTGGGTTTTCAACACCATAAGCAAATAGCTTAGGGTCAGTTACCTGGAAGAATACAACAGTATCAATCTGCATTGTAACATTATCCTTTGTAATAACTGGCTGTGGATCGAAATCCTTAAC
>AUXO014765516.1_pt1 | contig 13771 bp, 12 predicted proteins | sample 768731 | NCBI WGS metagenome assembly AUXO01 (sample SAMN02715735, study PRJNA202380) | gut metagenome | biome: sheep rumen | host: Ovis aries | place: New Zealand: Palmerston North
ACAAGAGGAGCCATTTTAATAGCTTCTGGTCTTGTTCCAAATATACTTAATACTCTTATCATAATTACTCCTATCTAATGTGTTTTCTATAAAATTCCGCTCTCTTTTTTGTTGTTAAACGTAATTTTAAGAAAGTCGCTAATTTCTTTTTAAAACCTTTTTTCCCGTCTAACCAAGTCCCGGTAAATATATGAATTGTTTTTGAATTAATAGATGGATTGCACAAAACATCATCTTTATAAACTTTTATTCCATCTTTTAGTAGTTGTTCTATATTCCCTTTTTTACATCCATATTCATTAATTAATATATTTGATACTGAAATTGTATTGTTATTCTCATAATCAAATTTATATGCATCTATTTTATCATAATAATCCAATAGTTTTTTTATAAATGGATGATGTGGTTCTGCTCCAAACACTGCTGTAAATGGGTATTCTGGATGCTCATATCCTACAAACGCTTTATTATTTAACAATTCTTTTAAATCATCTAATACTAACACATCTGTATCTAAATATATACCACCATAATTATATATTGCATACATTCTTATATAATCACTCACATAAGCCCATTTTTTGGCTTTATAAGCTGCTTCAGCAAATGGATGTGAGTGTATATCAAAATTTGATTCATTCCATTCTATAATTTCATAGTCTTTTAAATGCTTTTTCCATGTTTTCATGCACCTTTTTATATTTTTAGGTTTATCTTTACCACCAACCCAAACATAATGAATCTTTTTAGGTATCATAATTCCTCCTACTACTTTTTAAATTTATTAAATATTAAATTTTTAAACTTATTAATAACATCTCTAAAATCTTTTGAAAATATATAGAATATTATAAATAGTATCACTAATATTATTATTCCAGATAGAATAGCTAATAAAATCCAAGATAAAAGATTATTAACTTTAACAATTATAGATAATCTACTTACTAAATAAGAAATAATTGCCGTGAATAAAAATACTAAAATATATCTTATAAAATACTTAATACATGAAACGTTTAATACTTTATTATAAATATAATAAGGCATATACCATAAAGTTGTTACTATCATTGAAATCGTTGTTGCTATTAATATACCAACTAGTCCATATTTTATAACTAAAGCAAATGAAAGAACTAAGTTTACTAATGCCTCTAATAAAACTATTACTTTTGTTTCTTTAAATAACCCCTTACTATTTCTAAAAATATTTAATGGCTTTCTCGCTATGACTATAAAGAAATTAATTACTAAAAACACAAATGCTATATTATTAATTAAATATTTGTCACCAAGCCAAACTTTACCAACAAAAAGATTACCAAGGACATACACCATAGAACTTAAAAAAGATGCCATAAATAAAAATGATATATTCATTTCTTCAAATAATTTCATCATATTTGATTTTTCATCTTTATATATTGAATTACCGAAACTTGGTGAAATAGATGATCCTAACATATCTATTATATCTGTTAAATATTTAGTTAAATAATTATATGACGAATAAACAGTAACAAGAAGCGGTGATAAAAATGATGAAGTTATAATAATATCTGTATTATAATGTATTGCTTCTGATATTCTATGCCAAAGCAAATTAGAAACGCCTTTTAAATTAACTTTTTTAGTAGGCTTATTTTTAAGCCAAGGGTATTCTCTAAATATCTTTTTGTTTGTAATGAAATATGTTAAAAATCTTGTAAATATTTCAAATAATAAAACTATTATATAATCAAATCCTAAATATATTAAAACAATATCAACAATGTATTCAAATATTTTCATTGAATAAAACCTTAAGTTTGCTTTATATGCCTTTTGATCTGCTTCAATAACACTTTTAGGAGCCATCATTAAATAATCAACTGCATTTTTTAATAAAAATAGTAAAAATACAAATTGCATGTAATATAAAGATAAACTATTGTTAGTAAATACTTTTAAGAAAAATGAAACAATAATACCAATTTCTAATATTATTAATGCTATTTTTTTAAGTAAATTCTTTGCAGAATTATAAATGTTTACTATCTCTTCCTTATCATCATTTGCAAAGCATTTATAATATAGTTGAATAATGTATGTACCTGCTCCAGCTTCCGCTAAAGAAAGATATATAAATATTTGATAGAAAAGTGTATTTAAAGCATATTTTTCATCTCCTAAGTATTTAACAAAAACACTAACACGTAAAAAACCAAGTAATAAAAGTATTACATATGGAATTATACTAGTAATAAAATTTTTAATACTTTTCTCTTTTCTCACAATTTATCCTCATTTAAAGTATAACATGACTAAAAAACTATGTAAATTATATTATTTTTCTTTCTTTACCTTTAACATAAATTTAATATTATTATTATAAAACCTTTTTAATCTTTTAGGTTCAGTAACTATTCTATATAGCCATTCTAAATTTAATTTAATAAACAATTTTGGTGCTCTTTTTTTAGAACCGCTTATCACATCAAAAGAACCACCTACTCCAATAAATATTCCACTTTTAAATTTACTTAAATGCTTATATATTAACTTTTCTTGATTAGGTATTCCAAGCGCTACCATGACGATGTCAGGCCTTAATTTAACAATATTTTCAAAAACTTTATCCTTATCTTTTACATATCCATTTTCACTACCAACTAAGTTTATATTACTATATTTTTCGGAAATAACTTTTTTCATTCCATCAATAACATTTTGCTTACTTCCAAATAAGAAGACTTTCTTTTTATTATTTGAAGCATATTCTAATAAATGCTCACATACATCAAATCCAGTAATTCTTTCTTTAATGTTTACTCCAAGCATATTTGCAGCCTTAACTATTGCTATACCATCAGGAATTATTAAATTATTATTGTCGTTTAGCATCTTGCTTATTTCTTTATCAGTTTCAGAATATGTTAAAGTTTCCGGGTTAGCAGTTATTATAAAAGTTTTTTTGTTTTCTTTAATTCTTTTATCTAATAACTGTAAAAATTCTTTATTACTGCCTTTATATATTTTATTTATTAATTCTTTCATATTATTACCTACTTTTTATAAGTTTAATCCAATCTTTTTTTACATTATCAAGCAAAAACTTTTTACTAAATTCATAGCCTTTTTCAGAATATTTCTTATATTTTTTTGCATCTTTAAGCAAATCAATTATTCCATTCGCCATTTTCTCTTTATCCCTATCACTGATTAATATCCCATTATCATTTGATAATAATTCTCTTGCCCCTGAAGCACTATCAAAAGCTATACATGGAAGCTTATGGCTCATTGCTTCTATTAAAACAAGTCCAAATGATTCTGTAAAAGAAGTCATTACGTAAACTTTTGATTTTAAAAAATATTCTGAACACTTTTTAAAATCTAAAAATCCTAATAGTTCTACATTTTTACCAATATCTAAATCATTTATTTTATTCTGCAAGTTTTCCTTTTCAGAACCATCTCCAATTAAGTATAATTTAATATTCTTTTTCTTATCTTTTAGTATATTTACTATATCTATTAAGTCTGAATATCCTTTTTCTTTTGATAATCTACCTATACTTATGATTGAATTTGCTTCTTTTTTACCTTTTATACTAGGCATATTATCTATAACATTAGGAATATATATACATTTGCAATTACAAAGCTTTTCCTTTGAATATATATCTTCTAATTCTTTTGAAACAACAACCAGATAATTAAAATTTGATATTGAATTAATTAAGTTTTGTTTATATTTACTTGTTGGATAATTATGCTCAGTGGCAATTTTAATATATTCATCATTAATTAAATAATTATTAACAATAGTATTATGAAATATTCTAGTTGTTAAAACATATTTGCTATCAATTTTTTTAATGGCTTTAATATTTCTTATATATTTTAAAACTAATACTTTTAAATTTTTAAACAAATACTTAAATATATTTAAAATATCAAACTTTTTTAAAGCTTTCTTTAATTCTAGTTTGCATGGTCCTTCGTTTATTAGATATCTTATTTTTATTTTTTCACTAAAATCAAAAGCAGGCTTTTCGCCTATTTTATATGTTGATATTATTTCTATTTCATAATCTTTTTCTAGCATTTTACACACAGAAGATAAATATTTTTCTACTCCTCCTGTGCTTAAATGAAGTGCTAAAATTGTAATTTTATTTGGATTCAACTTTTTCATACATTAATCCTTTCTAGTAATTTTAACTTCAGTATTTATACACAAAAATCTTAATAGTTCTTTAACTTTATCTATACTTATATTATTGCCTATCACAACTTCATCAAATCCTTTGCTCATTTCATTTAATAAATCTATATAAAATTTAGAAATTGAACTATCAAGTATTTTCTTATTAAATATTCTTAAATCAGAACCAATATATATTATTTCATCAATATTATCTAAATTTATTTTTCTATGATTATAGTTTTCATAAAAACTCTTAATGGAGTTTAAAAATAAATTGTTTTTTATTTCTTTATCTGTAAATCTTTTTTTCAAAGTAAAATTAATTATCTTTGACTTATAATTATTATTCGTTTTTCTTGAAAAATATATAGGCATAAACAAATTTCTTAATTTTAATTTGTTAAAAACTCTAAATAAAAAATATTGCAACCTAAAAAATGGAATATAATAATTAGAAAGTAAGTTACAAAGAACTCTCAATTCACCATTAATAACACACAATTTACCTAAATCATTATTTATATAGTTCTCAGAAAAAACCCTATATTTAAAAAAATTAAAATCAACTTTTTTAATATTTAGAATTTCATTATTTTCAATGTCTAACCAAAAAGGCCCATTCCAAGTTAAATAATTTTTATAAACTTTACTTACAAAAATTTCTCTCTTGCAAAAGCCAAAATCGCTATACAAATTTCTACCTAAATTTAATATAACTTCAGGGATTACTCTTTTATTTTTTTTATAATCATATATTTTTATCATTCCAGTTATATTATCATTTTCATCAATTACATCTAAATTAGAAATAATTGCATCATATTCTTTATGCTTTAATAGATATTCATTTGCTTTTTCTAACACATTATCATTTAAAATATCATCAGAATGACATATATAAATATAATCTCCATCAAGATAGTTAATTACATATTTTATTGCATTTAATTGATCAGCATTCTCTTTATAAAAATATCTTATTTGATTGTTCTTATCATGTTTTTTTTTAAAACTTTTTATTATTTCTTTAGTATTATCAGTTGATCCATCATCAACTATATATAATATAAAGTTTTTATATCCTTGATTTATTATTGATAAGAGACTCCTTTCAATTGTATCACTATCATTATAAGTTGGCATTATAATATCAAATTTCATATTATTTTCTCCTTCTTATAATTCTAGCTGGATTCCCAGCGACAACAGTATAGCTTTCAACATCTTTTGTAACTACACTTCCAGCGCCAATAATAGCGCCATCTCCAATATTAACACCCGGAAGTATTATTACATTTGCACCAATCCAGACATCATTACCTATAGTAACATTTTTTTCCTTATCAAATCCTTGAAATATCATTGGCTCATCTAAATTAAATTTATGATTTTTAGTATATATAGAAACATTAGGTCCCATCATGACATAATCTTTTATAGTTACACCTGATTGAACTAGTGAGTTTATTCCCAATCCAGAATAATTACCAATTGTTATATTAGGAGAAAACTTAGCTCCTTTCTCTATATCAACACTTTTTCCACATTTATTTATTATTCCCTTTGTTAATAATGTTCTGAATTTTCCACTAAGTAATGCAAAAGGACTATGAGATTCAGGTAAATGCTTCGCAATAAAATGATATAAAAAATAGCAAATACCTCTAATTATTTTTTTCATATAACCACTCACTTTCCTAATATTATTATAACAAAAGAAAAAGACTATTTCTAGTCTACTAATTAAATTCACCATTTGTGATTTTATCAACAATTTTTTTACAAACAGTACCATCATTCTCTTGATTAAATATATTATTAAACTCATCTATTTTTTTAGAATATTTATTTAATGAATCAATATTATTTAATACATTTATAACTTCCTTTTGTGTATAACATATTGGACCTGGTAAATCTTTTTTATAATTTAAATAAAAATTTCTATATTCCATATATTCTTCATAATCATAAGGGTAAAATATTACTGGTCTTTTTAATAAAAAGTAATCAAATATTACTGAAGAATAGTCTGTAATAAGTATATCTGTAATAAGTAGTAAATCATTTATTTCTTCATCTAAAGCATTTATAACATTCTCAGGAATGTTAAGTTTTTCAGCTAGTTCTCTTTCTTGTGGATGACAAGTAACAATAAATTTGATGTTTTCAAGTTTACATAATTCATCAATTTTATAAGAGCATTTTCCAATCTTTAAATCTTTATCTCTAAAAGTTGGGGCATATAAAACAATAGGCCTTTTTTCATTTAATAAATTATACTTCTTTTTCAATTCATGAACTTTATTTTCATCAATATTAACAAGTTTATCTGTTCTAGCAAGACCTGAAGCATAAGACTTTCCGTTATACCCAGTAGCGCTCATATTCTGCTTCAAACTATACTCATTAGGAGCCAAATAATAATCCCATTCTTTTGTATACTCCATACGAGGTCTTTCTTTAGCATTAGTTAAATCATATCCAGACATTTTAAGTCCAAAACTCCCATGATCTGCATACAAACATATTTGTCCTTTTCTTTTCTTAATTAATGAGCCTAAAGATTGACTTTTAATTTTATATTTTGCCGTTGCTAGATGATAGTAAGATTTAAGAGTTTTATAATAACAATATTCACCCTTTTCAAGCATACTAACATCTGTATTTTTTGATACTATCCACATTAATTTAAAATTATTTATTTTTGCTTTTTTTATATATTCATATATAGCAAGTGGATTATCATCAACTTTATTTCTTCCTGACTCAAATGTTATTTTATTATTTTGAATTGGAAATATATTAAAAAAAACATTTAAAAAAAATGATATTATTTTTTTCATAGCCTTTCACCTAATTTGATTATAGCAAAAGAAAAAGACTATTTCTAGTCTTCTATTTCGTTTAATACTTCTTTTATTTTTGCTTTAGCAGCATCTATTGTCTTTTGGTCCTGATACATTACAGAAAGTTTACTATTAGGAAATGAATAGCAAGGCTCCATACCACCACTACCATTTAAATTAGATGTTTCGAAATTCCAACCTCTCATATCATTAATTTGAAACTGAACAAGAGAAGTAATATTATCAGTAGATAGATTTGATTCAAATGAACCTTCTAGAGCTTTTAAAATTTTATCATATTTCATAATTAATGTTTTTGATGAAGACAATTTATCAACAACAGCTTCTATCACTTGTTGTTGGTTTTCTCCTCTATGCCTATCTCCAGTTTTATATGCATATCTTTCTCTTACAAAAGCAAGTGCACAGCTAGCATTTAAATTGTTTTTACCAGGCCTAATTCTACAACTTCTATCATGATGCAAAGTATAAGTGTAATTGTCTTTACTATCAATAGTAATTCCACCAATAGCATCTACTAACTTAATAACAGCTTTAAAATTAACTCTTACATAATAATCAGCTTCATATCCAAGTAAATCTTCCATTGTAGCTTTTGATAACTTTACTCCACCCCTCATACCAGCATGAGTAAGTTTATCTTTGAGTCCAGTAGTTCCATGAAGTTGAACATAATAATCTCTTGGAACATTAACTAATAATATTTTTCTAGTCTGAGGGTTCACAACTACAAACATATTAACATCACTTAGATTCTTAGTTGGCATAGAATCAGTTCTAGTATCAATTCCACTTAGATAAACAATAAATGGAGATGTTGTTATATCCTTTTTTGAATCATTCATTTCAAGCTGCTTAACCAATTCGAATTTATCTAATATTTTAAAACTGTTTTTTGAAAATTCCTCAGTACTACCATCTGTTTCTTGATTTTCAAAATAAGCATTATAACTACTTTCATCTATTAAAATGATTCTACTTTCATCCTCAATTATACTATCCATTAATTTTGAATAATCATCAACTTCATCCAAAACAACACTTACTTTATCCTTGACATTATTTTTAAGTGTTTCATAATCATCACTATCATTATAATAATAAACTGTTTTTCCTTCTATACTATTTAAATCACTGTAGTTGCTTTTTGAACTAACAACAATATAATATACATCTTTGGTCTGTTGAGCTTGCATACTATTGTGTAAAAAGTCATATGTTTTATATATTTTATAAGAACCATATCCTTCAATAGCAATAGCAAGAATTGCTATTACATTCATAAATGTAAGCACACTAGTTTTAATTTTCTTGTTTACACATGTAAGCAAATATATTGCTTCTAAGAAAATTAATACACACGCAATTAACGAAAAGTATTTTGTTGGAAGAACATTTACCTTATATATTAAATACAAAAACACTATAAGTATTATTAATGCAATTATACTTAATAGTTTGCTAAATTTCCTAATACCATTTTTCTTATTTTGATTTTTGCTCATTTTCATCACCTTGTATATTATAACACACTTTTGCTTCTCTCAACCCGTTTTTATATCCTCTTCTGTAAATAAAATAATAAGTTCCATAAAATAATATGCCAGCTAATCCACCAACTGTATCTATTAAAATATCCATTATATCACTAGTTCTTCCAAATACAAATGATTGATGATATTCATCCAACAACGCGAGAATAACAATTGATAAAAAACTTATTAAAAAAGATAACCAATATTTCTTATTCTTAAATAAATAATTAACAAAAAGTATTATTAAAAACGCAAGAACAAAATAAACACTAGCATGCATAACTTTCCTAAGTGGTTTATTTAATAAACTTGTTGTTTTAATAATTTTATTCTCATCGAGATGAGAATCAGTAATACCATATTTATTAGTGATTTCTAATGTGTCTTCAATAAATATACTTATAATACTTTCACTTTTGCCATTAGAACTATTAGTATTCATAGAACTTAATTTGTATATTCCACTTATCCATAAAAGAATTGTTACAAATATAGCTACACATACTATGATTCTTTTTCTATTCACTTATATCACCTATTTAATAGTTACTTTCTTTTTATTAGTATGAACTTCTATATAAGTTCTACCATCATTAACTTCTATTTCTTCACCATTTAAATAAGTATATTTTGTTTTTGAATTTCTAGTTTCTTTTGACCATTTAATTGGAACATACTTACCATTAGTTATGTAGAAACCATCACCAGTACCAGTATTTTTTAAATTCCAGTACTTATTATCAGATGCCACATTATAATCTATCTTAACTATTATTATATTTTTAGTAGTCACTTTCTCTTTTGTATTGTGGTCTTTAATTTCAACACCATTAACATTTTTAATATATTCTTTTGTATCTGCATTATATTTAAATACAGTTGTTATATTACCATAAGGAAGCGTTATTTCATTTGCTTCATTTACACCTTCTATGTTATCTAAATTAACTTCATCAACTTTATAGTTAAGTAATACTGTATCTTCTGCTTTATCACTTTCAAGCCTATATCCATTTTTAGTTACATAATCTTTTATGTTCTTAATACTTGTGTATGCAGTATGCTCATAAGCTAATTTTTCTGGATTATTTCTCCAAAAAGCACTACTCCATTTTCTTTCATTTCCATTTAAGAAGTCAGTTCCACCTTTATTTAATTCATCCTGTGCATAATGACTCCATCCAAAGCATACAAATATAGCGTCACTTTCATGAGCATAATCCATAAAATTATGTCTAGCACTACGAATAGTGCCAAGTGTTATATCATCTGCATCTTTATAGAAAGCTAAAAGTCTAGAAGTAAAACCTTCAGTAGGTATTTCATACACTAAATATGCCTTATTTACTCCTTCCTGAACTTTAACTGCTACAGGAGTATTGTTAATAACTACTGCGTAAGGCCTTGTTTTAGAATCGGTATCAACTATCTTAATTTTTGGAACTTCTATCTTTGTATTATCCTCAAGTTCTACTTCTTCTTTTTTAGTACACCCACTAAATAAAGCACAAACTGTGACGATAATAAAAATTCCAAATATAATATTCTTTTTATTTTTCATAATTACCTCCATTTTAATCCCTTTCAAATAAATCTCTTGTGTATACTTTTTCTTTAACAGATTTTAATGATTCCTCAAATCTATTTGCAACAATTATATCAGATTTTTTAGCAAATCTTTCAAAATCACTTTCAACTTTACAATCATTAAACTCTTTCTCATTTAAAGTAGGCTCATAAATAATAATCTCTACATTACTGTTCTTTAGTCTCTCAATTATTCCCTGAATGGCACTTGATCTAAAATTATCAGAATTAGATTTCATTGTTAATCTATATATTCCAACAACCTTTGGCTTTTTACTTAAAATCATATCAGTTATATGACTTTTTCTAGTATCATTTGATTTAACAATTGCTCCAATTAAATTTTCTGGTATGTCTTTATAATTAGCTAATAATTGTTTAGTGTCTTTAGGTAAACAGTAGCCACCATATCCAAAAGATGGATTATTATAAAAATCTTGAATTCTAGGATCTAAACACACACCTTCTATAATGTTCTTTGAATCTAATCCCTTTATTTCAGCATAAGTATCAAGTTCATTAAAATAAGAAATTCTAAGAGCTAAGTAAGTGTTAGCAAATAACTTAACTGCCTCCGCCTCAGTATTTCTCATATATTTAATTGGGACATTCGGCTTTAAAGAGGCATCTTTTAATAATTCAGCAAATACATGTGCATTTTTGGTATCTCCACCCACTATTATTCTGGAAGGATACAAATTATCGTATAGTGCCTTACCTTCTCTCAAAAATTCAGGACTGAATATTATATTATCAATATTATATTTCTTTTTAATACTTTCAGTAAATCCAACCGGAACTGTAGATTTAACTATAATCGTTGTATCTATATTCATATCAATTATTTTTTTAATAACGTCTTCTACTGAAGAAGTGTCAAAAAAATTAGTAACATCATCATAATTTGTTGGTGTAGCAATTACTACAAAATTCGCATCTTTAAAAGCTTCTTTATAATCTAAAGTCGCCTTTAAATTTAATTTTTCATTCTTAAAATACTTCTCAATATATTCATCTTGGATTGGACTGATTCTTTTGTTTATCATATTAACTTTATCAAAGTTTATATCATATGCACACACTTCATTTTTAGTGCTAAGAAGTGTTGCTAAAGATAATCCAACATATCCAGTTCCTGCTACTGCTATTTTCATATTATTTCTCCTTTAATTTGTATAAATATCTTAACATAATAAACAATTATTGTAAATTTAAAAAGTTATTATGGGCTCTTTAAAAGTACTTTTAGATTGAAAGTCAAATTGTTTTCTATTATTATTAAAATAACCATCTTATAATGCTTAAAATAATTGTCAACAAAGCCCTTCTTAATCAATTGTTACCTCTTTTAGATAGATATTTATTCTTAAAAGTATTAATAAAACTGATAAGACTATCTTTTGACAAAAAGAATAACATTAATATGCAAATAATTGAAACAAAATACTTCATATAATTATCAAAAAACACATAAGAAATAGACTCAATTAAAAGAATTATTAGTGAAATTATAAAATTAATATTGAATAAAGATAAATTAAAATAATTCTTATAGTCTTTAAATCTTAATATCATCACTATAACATATCCTAATATAGTCCCTATTGCTACACCAAATAACCCAAATTTTTGAATCAGTAAAAAGTTAAATGTAAGATTAACAAGTGCACCAATAAATGTTGTATAAAAAGATTTTTTTGAATTTTTACTAATTATATACACTACACCTGCAAAAGTTGAAAAGCAATTGAATAATGTTGCAATGCATAATAACGGAACATATTTCCATGAAATCATAAAATCATTAGATATAACAGCATTAAATAATGGCTTTATAACGATAATAATGATAGATGTTAATAATATTAAACCAACAGATATAAACTTAAAAACATTTTTATAAAAAGCATTTTTTTCTTTTGTATCTTTCTCCTCTATTGCTGAAACCTGCCAAGCTTGCATGAAAATAGAAAAAAACATTGTAATTATTGTTGGTACTTTGTAAGAAATAGAAAAAATGCCATTTGATGACGAACCCAAATAATAATTAATAACATATTTATCCCCAGCATTCATAATCCACCACATTATATTATTTGGAATTAATGGATAAGAATAAATAAGCATTTTTTTTAATGATTTTATATCAAAAAATTTATAATTTATTAATTTTATAGTTTTACACCTTATAAAAATAAAAATACTTGTAATAATTTGTGATATTAATAAAGAATATAGATAACCAACTAATCCCATTTTATAATACAACAAAAATAATAAATTCAACAGCACTAAAAATAACGTATTTATAATTCCCGAAATTGAAAATCCCCAATTATCACCTTTTGCACGTAAAAATTGCCCAAAAATAGTTGTGTAATTATTTAGTATTAATAACAAAATAAAATATACCTTATAATCAATTAGTTTTAAATATTTTAAAACTAAAGGTGAAAGACAAAGTGATATTAAACATCCCACAATAAATATGAACAAGCAATTGTTAAACACTCTTTTTTCATCAATTTCCTTACTCACCAAGAATCTAATAGCAGCCTCATAAATAAGTAAAGTAGTAAATGGTATTAATAAACTTATTGAAGAAGTAATTAAATCTACTATTCCATAATCACTTGTCGATAAAACATATGTGTATAGTGGAACTATTAAAAAAACTAACACTTTACTTCCAAAAGTACCAAGAGCATAAATGGATGTGCTTTTTACAAGTTTTTTATATTTTTTTTCCATAATTATCACCTTTATTTAGCATTTCATCAAGTTTAGCAAACTGATTGTTCGCATTTAATAATATTTCATTTGAAACTTTAAAAGAATAATTTTCAATAGATTGATTAATTAACGAAACGTCCATATCTCTTAAATTATCAATATTTTCAATTAATCCATCAAAATTGTATGAATCCAAAATATTCTTTACTTTTATATCATAAATAAATGGTACAACTGGTATATCATATAGCCAACCAAGTATAATAGTATGCAACCTAGTTGCAATAACAGCTTTTGCGTTATTAAATAATTTAAAAATACCATTTATATTGCCATCATAATCATATATAGATACTTTATTTTTATCATTACATTTATCGTATATTCTTTTTGATGCTGGATTATCTTGTATAACATTTGAATTTAATAATACTATATTAAAATTTGATTTAGTAAAATAATTAATTAAAGAAACCATTTTTTTCTCATAAAGATTTGCATTATTTTTCAATTTAACATTTCTCTCTTTCATTTTGCAATCAATAACAGAAAAAATTATATAGTTTTTTTTGATATTCTTTTGGTTCTTTTTTATTTTAAGAGTAAGCACAGCATCTGGAGCATATCTAACGTTTTTCAATTCACTAAATAATTTGTATGAATTAATATCTCTAAAACATATATCTGTCATTTTTGAAAATGCAGAAGCACAATCTTCTATCCATTTCTCACTATTTGATGGTCCATAATTTGTACTAAGTAAATAAAAATTGTTTGACTTTTTAATTCTTCTTTCTAACCATTGAATTTGATAATGACCTTGGTAATTCATATTTTTAAATGCATTG
>AUXO010279018.1_pt1 | contig 13769 bp, 10 predicted proteins | sample 768731 | NCBI WGS metagenome assembly AUXO01 (sample SAMN02715735, study PRJNA202380) | gut metagenome | biome: sheep rumen | host: Ovis aries | place: New Zealand: Palmerston North
TTTTATGCTGACTTATGAACTGGAATATTCCAGAACTGAACCGTTATATCTCCAGATTTATGAATACATCCGGAAAGATATGGAATCTGAACGCATCAAAGCAGGGGAAAAACTGCCATCTAAAAGAGGACTAGCCTCACAGCTTGGTGTAATAGAAAATGCCTATCATCAGCTGGAAGCAGAGGGATATATCAAAGCAGTTCAAAAAAAAGGTTGGTTTGCGGAAAAAATCAGCATTTCCCAGAAAGAAAGGGAAATGCCAAAACAGGAATTCAGAGAAACAGAAGAAGTAAAAAATCCGCCGGAACATATGTTGTTCCCGTTCAGTGTATGGGCGAAAATCATGCGTGAGATACTGGCATCAGACCAGACCAGATTAATGACCAGAATGCCCTGTGAAGGTGCTTATGAGTTACGTTCAGCAATTGCGGAACATCTCTGGAATTTCCGGAATATGCAAGTAAAACCGGAACAGATTATCATCGGTGCAGGAACGGAATATTTATATATGCTGCTGCATCTTCTGCTCGGAGAGTCTGTATTTGGCGTAGAAGAACCCGGCTATTCCAAAATATCAGATATTTATACCGGGCTTGGATTGCAGTGCATCCGGATTCCCATGCAAATGGACGGCATCAATCTGAATGTATTACACAATAGTGAAACTGAAATTATGCATATTTCGCCTTCGCATCATTTCCCGACAGGAACGGTGACTTCTATCGGAAAGCGTTATGCATTGCTCGGATGGGCTTCTGAACAGGATAACAGATATATTATTGAAGATGATTATGACAGTGAATTCCGTCTTTCCGGCAAGCCAATTCCTTCGCTATTCAGTTTGGATGTCATGGATAAAGTGATTTATATCAATACATTTAGTAAAACATTGACTCCGACAATTCGCATTAGTTATATGATACTGCCGTTTTCGCTTCTGGATAAATTTCATCAGAAATTGAGCCGTTATGCCTGTACGGTTTCGAATTTTGAACAGTATGCCCTTGTCAAATTTATCAAAAAAGGCTATTTTGAGAAACATCTTCACAGAATGCGGAAATATTATAAAGATCGCCGGAATCAGCTATTTTCAGATATGAAATTATATAAAATTTTCGATGGCTCTGTCATCATGAATGAAAATGCTGGATTACATTGTCTTGTAAAATTCCAGACAGAACTTTCTGATAAAGCTCTTTTGAAAGAAGTCAGAAAATCAGGCTTTCAGGCAGCGGCATTATATGAGTATTATCATGAAAAGCCGGAACAGGATTTGCATATTTTATTATTTTATTACTATTGATTGGCATCTTTCTCATCTTCACTAAAAATTTATGCACTGAATCATGTATCAAGATTCAGCCCTCACTTCTAAAGTGAGGGCTTTCTTGCTAATCTTCAATAAAATTTTCTATTCTTATACCTTTTTTCTCAAGTTCCTCTTTAATATTATCAGGCAGGATAGTGCCCTCCAAATACAAATAGTTTAACGAAGGCAGAGCGAGAAAAATAGAATAATCAGAGCATTTTACATTCTTCAAAACTATGTTTCGGAGTTCGGGTTTATTGCGCAATCCGGAAATATCTGTTATTTCTTTGTTATAGGATACTACTGTAACATCATATAGCTTTTGTGAATCAACTAAAAAATCAAGATTATTTACATCAGCAAATAGATATACATAGCCTAAAGAAAGAGCGTTTTTCAATGAAGGTATATCTGTAATAACATAGGCAGGATCATTTGAACTGCTTACCACACTGAATGATTCCAATTCAGTAAAACCAGTTATGAAACTCAGATCTGTAAGCTGTGTATCCATAGCTGCAAAGTGCTTTAACCTGCGCATATATGCAATTTCAGAAATATTATCATTATTTATATGATCATTTTCATTTACTCTGAATTCCTTGCTGAAACATGATGTATAAACATCACCTATATGCAATAGAATATGACAGCTTCTTAATAATATAAATATTGCTAAGATGCTCAACAAAGAAATCATGAGTGCCTTTTTTGAGGCTTTACCCGTCATTTATGTTACTCCTAAGTCACCTAATGAAATGTGTCGGTTGCCATGCTTCTTTTTCGGGCAGACCATACTTTTCCTTGCCAAGATCGATGGACTTCATAAGAAAGCTTATATTTCTTGCAAGTATCCGCATGGTCTGCAAACCTTCTGCATCCTGAACAGCTTCGCCTTTTTCTCTGCCATGAACGCTGTTCCAGTACTGACTGGATGCAACAGGCATTCCGCTGATAGTGAAAAATTTATTCAGCTCATCAAATGTTGCGGAGCATCCGCCACGTCTTGCAACAGTCACAGCTGCACCAACTTTCATAGTTTTATCAAAATGTGTGCTATAAAACAATCTGTCAAGGCAAGCTATCAAAGTTGCATTAGCAGAGGCATAATAAACTGGTGATGCCACAATCAGCCCATGAGCCGCTTCAAATTTCGGCGCAAGTTCATTCACAATATCATCAAATACGCACTTTCCTTTTGTAAAGCAGCTTCCGCAGGCAATGCATCCTCGAATATCCTTATTTCCAATCTGACAGACTTCCGTTTCTATGCCTTCTGTCTGAAACGTCTTTACAAGTTCATTGATCGCAATGCTGGTATTTCCGTCCTTTCTCGGACTTCCGTTAATGATCAGTACTTTCATTTTCATTCAGCTCCTGTTTTATGATGCAATTTTTCTTTGGGTAATATTTCCAAATTCAGAGGTTTACCGAAAAGAATATATTATTATTATACACGATGTAGAAACAGATTGCAAGAACTTATTTCAAAATTTTCAAAAAAATACGCCGTTTTAATTGCACAAAACAATGATTTTGTGTAATTAAAAATTAGAAAATAAAACATCTCTGGAATAGATCCAGAGATGTCCTGCATCAGGAAAGCAATAATTTTTGAAAAACGATATCCAGATTTTCCCAGCTTTTTCTTTCTGATTTTATAGTTGTTATTGCCTGCTTCAAAGCTGCCAGCTGATCAGAAATATAAAGATCAATATTTTTGATATGTTGACCTGTACCAATTTCAGGCATAGACTTTTTCTGTTCCAGAAGATCCTGAATTTCTGGCATCAATTCTGATGGCAGTTCTTCCTGTACGAGTTCAGAAAACAGCATTGGAGAGGGTGTATTTTTATGCAGTACCCAGTTTGCGGCCAGAATCGGGCGGAGGACATAAAAATATTTTTTGAGCTGGATCTGTTCCCTTTCAAGATACGCTTTTTTATTATGATATGCCATACTCAAATAATGATGCAAAATAGCTTTCTGATCGAAATATTCCGGAAGAATCTCTATGATCTTATTCCAGTCCGGATTTGTTTGGTAGACGATTGGAGAAGAAGCCCATTCAAAAACAGTGGGATTTGATTTATATAATAATCGCAGGAGTTTTTGCACATCCCAGCCATTAATATCATAGATATCATCAAGCTGAAATTCGATCACATCACGGACAGGATTCAACCGGAGATAATCTTTTGTCTGACGGATGTAAATAAATCTGACATCATAATCACTATCGGGAGAAGCAAAGCCCCATGATCTGCTTCCGGATTCTACACAATGCAGAATTCTGACATGTTCTGTCTTTTCGATCTGATGCAGTTTTTCCTGAATATTGATTTCAATCTGATTCATGTTATATCCTCCAGACAAAAAATATTCTGATACTCCGCCATGCTTGTGAAATGCTGATAATATAGCCGATTGGGTGATAGAAGTATATCAATAGAATTTTGATTTAGATTCTGCACAATTTCTGCCAATTTCCGGCCTGCATCTGCGGAAAAGCCTTGTCTGCTGTAATAGCCTAGCGTGATATGAGGTGTCAACGGATATGATAATTTTATGACCTGATTCAGCAAATTATATAATTGCATAAGTTTGGCATATTCTTCCGCATCTGCCGGATATAAGCCAATGACCAGAGCGATATGCTTCATATCAAAGACTGCATTATATTTCATATGGATGTTTGAGAATGCAGGTTTTTCCTGTCTGATCAAAGCACGGAGTTTTTGTGCATTCTGTGCCATATCCTGACAAATATCAGAAAGATCCGGCGCATTGCTTAGATCATGCAGTGTCATATGAAAAGTATTTGCATGAATTCTCTGTGAAAAGCATTCTGGTGCTTCTGCATAAAGCTGATCTGTATAAGATTGAAAGAAAGCTTGTTCCTGTTCAGAAAGACGAAAAACAACAGTATCCCCATAGAATGGGAGAAATTTGTTTTCCGGACTGACTTTTTTCATCATAGATGGATGAGGCATAAAATTCTCTCTGCCCAGATCAAAGCTTTTTTCAAAGCTGTTGATCCGGTTTAAAAATTCCTGATAGGTTTCCAAAATACTCACCTCTGATTTATTTATGTGTCTTATGATAATCACTGACGGTCTGAAAAGTAGAAGAACAGGCTAATAAATCCTGATGATCGCTGTCAAATTCAATTGCTAAATAATAACAGCTGTCTTCATGATCTGGATCTTTGATGATCCAGACAGTCAAAAACATGTTATTATCTGTAAAATGACAATACAGCTGTCTGGCATCATAGCCGGAAACAGTCACAATCGCACCGCCAAGACCTTCAATATTCTCCTGTTCTGCGAAATAATAGCGGAGATTCTCTGCGGCGGCTTCATAAGAGACCCCGTCATAATAATCAAGTGTGAAAAGATTTTTTCCGGAGACATCAGAATATTGTGTCAATCCTTCCACACCTTCCTCTTGAAAAGGAACATAGCCAAGCGGTATTTGCATATAGCCATTTTCATCATCACCAGCGGGCTGCAATTTTCCTTGATAAATAAATTCTCCGGATGCATCTGCAATTGCACCTTCTGGAATTTCCGGTTTTGTAGTATCCTGCACGGATGCATCAATGCTCTGTCCTCCTGAGAGGATAGAAACATTTTCTTTCTTTTCGGCACTGCATCCGGTCAGCAGTGCCATTATTGCAATCATTAATAATAATTTAGCTTTCATGTTTGATTTCTCCCAATATGCTTGTTAATTGCAATATCATTTCACTGAAATATCTGGGATTGATATGCTCCAGTTTCAAAGGGGTGCGCCTATCTGATAAACTCCAGAATGTAATATCTTCAATCGTGACATTTTCAGATTTTACATAGCTTGAAATATCCATACCGCTGAATTCCAATTTTGCATAATAGCCAATAAATTGTATTTTATCTCCATGCTTTTCCTGATGTTCAATATCTGTGCGGCAATATTCTGTAAACCAGCCGGCATTTCCGGGGATACCCTTCTCCCATCCGAATTTTGTCATTTTTCCGAGCAATGATAAATTATTAATGCTCATGCCTGTAAATCTATGCAATGCTGTTTTTCCTTTTTCTTCAGGATGAATCTGGTATACAGAACGTTCGATCTGCGGAAATGGCTGATGAATTTCATAATCTGAAAGCTGTTCTTTCCATGCTGTAAGCGTTTCTTCCTCTAATTCGATCGGATGGACTAAGCCAATCTGCATGTTATCAGGCAGTTCATATTCTTCTTCCTCGGCCGTATTGAAAGAACCATCTTCCATATATCGAAATGTCTGAATCAGCTGGTTGTTTTCATATACGCCCCAGATCAGACCAATAGCAAAGCAATGCATGACAGGCTTTTGAATAAATAATGCTTTCCAGCCTTCACAAGTCCATTTTCTATCACATAAAAATACATATTCTAATCTTGATTTCTGACTTTGCACAACAGTTTTTAGCTGTTTTTTCATTTCTTTAAAGGCTTTAGAAGAAGCCTCTGCTTTTTCCGGATCATCATTTTTTCCGGGCTTTGGAAGATTTTTCAATTTTTTATCTTCTTCAAAGATTTCTAATTCCAGAGCAGAAGTCAGATAAACTTTGAATTGTCTTGATCCGAAATCAAAAATCCTGCAAAGTGATTCATCAAATCCAAGATCTGGAACAATTTTATCAGCAAGCTCTTCCTTTGTGAGCTGTAAGGCATCAGCGGCACTCTGCAATGCAGAAACGGCAGTATTTCTCACTTGGCGATTCTTGAATTTTCTGGCCATATCATCAACAGCCATCAATGCGGCGGAGCTTCCATTTAATGCTAACGCTTGCACAGCATCAGAAGCAATTGCCCCCCGATGATTTTCAGACCATTCTTTGATATAATGCTGTAAAATCGTTATTCCCTCTAATCCGCCATGAATGCCGATGAAATAAATTACCCATTTTTGTTTTACTTCTGCGCCTTTATCAACAAAACGGCTGAATACTTCCTGTGTAAAATGCTCCAGATCTAGGGAGTTTAGATTTTCAGCCAGCTGATCCGCAACAGGATTCCGTTTGATTTCTATGGAAGCTGCATAACAATTCATCAGTGCTCTTAGATATTTTTCTGAAACTTCATTTCCCTGCTGATCATGAACAGGTGTAAAGGGCGTATCAAACAACCATGATGTTTTTCTGAATTTATTGCCTTTTATCAGATCTTCAATTATGGATTCTATCGTGGATTGCTGTGTTTCAGCAGAAGCATCAGCATGTAATAATGAAGCGAATCTTGTGCGGAGCTTATCATTTTTTTCAATGGCAAGAGCATTCTGAACAGCATCATGATAAACAGCCGGGAAATTTTTTTCTAATAATATCGCTGCAAATTCTCGTTTTGCAATTTTTTTGGCAGTCAGCAAAGCAAGCAGCTCAGCATTCAGATTTTCATCAGGTGGGGGGAGATATTCAGTCGCAAGCTGGCGAACTTTTTTACTGCTATCATCAGCGGCGGCGAACAAATAGGATTGATATTTTTCAGGATTGACTTTTGCTCTTTTTCCTAATACCTGAACTCGCATGCATCTGGCCTCGACACAGAGCGGTTTCAGATCTATATCAATGATTTCTTCCGGCATAGTCAGGAATTTTTTGAGAACTGCTTTTTTTGGATCTTCTACAAAATAATCAGCCGCCAATATAGAAGCCGCATTCAGAATATAGATCATGGGAATGTGATATTCCAGCAAAATATTGATTAATTCCGTTTCATGAGACTTAAAACGATAACCGGGGATACCTCCTATTACACCTGGGCATTCATAGGAAGTAACTGCCCAATAACAGATACAACGTTTTGCAAAATCATCCAGCCCATAAACGCCAATATAATTTATACCATTTCCGCCCCAATACCAATTATCTAAGGCTTTCAGTTTAGGAGCGATTAATAAAAATTCTTCTATATCTGATTTTCCGAACAGATATTTTTCAATCTCATATTTATACTGCGGATTCTCTTTTGTCAGGATATTGGCACATTTCTGTTTTGCCTGATTTTTTAATATCTCTCCTGCCTGATAAGATTTATCTATAGCAATCAGAATTTTTTCCATATGGTCAGCGGCTTCAATATCAGATTCAGCAAGCATCTGCTGATGATATTCTTTCGGGAATCGCAGAGCTAAATGTTTCAGATGATTGTCACGATCCGGCAGATAATCCCTGTTTAATATATATTCTGTTTTTTTATTTTTGGTATTGGCAATACAGGAAATATATTTCAGATCAATGCTGTCAAGCTGATCCATCACATCAAAAATTCTGTCTTTATCAAGTCCAGAATTCATGACAAGATCCGCAATCTGAGACTGTCGGCCATTGATAGAATTCTGAAACATGCTGAAATATTTTCGATCGAATGGGCTCGCCAATGCAAGCGCAATGATACAATGATGCAATGTTTCTGAATGAGCTGGCTGTTCAGAAAGAAGATCATCAAAGATAGAAAGCATTTTTTTGTAAAAGGCATCTTTTGGCTGAAACAGAGCTTTCAGGCCTTTTGCTTTTTCAGGAGGTGTGACCTGATTCAATGCATGAATCATCAATATTAATTTAGCGGCATAATGATTCGTGAAAGAAATCGCTTTCAGACAGGTTTCCGCAGATTCTTCATGTTTATCAATTCTGAAATTGCTGATCATGCTTATTTTACATGCATGTGTTAATGAAATTGCCAATAAAACAGCATCAGCGTCTTTTCCGAAACGGGACTGAAAGGCTGTTTTTAATAAATTATTTCTTTTTTCCCTGTGATGGAAATCGAATGCATAAATGCCAAGTTCTCCGGCATATGCCCCAACTGCCGCATGTGCCGCCAAACAATACCGTTCAGGAAGTTCCGCCTGAATACTTTCAATTTCTTTTCGGATGGCTTTTAAAATATTCTGCCAGCAGCTGCCTGATAAGGGTGAAACAAGATCTATTGTTTGAATCTGATCCAGAAGGCTGTTATCTCTGGGCTGAGACAGATCAAGATAATTTTCTACAATGGCAATTGTTTCCGGACTGATCCCGGCATCCTGCCACGCCTGCATTAAGAGCGGAAATGTCATGCCTCCGCTTAGAGCCTTATTTTCATAAATCATGCGTTTTTTCTCCTTTTCATCATGATTCTATTTTATCACATGTGTTCATGTTTGTCAATGCACAAAAGACATCAAGCTTTTCCAGACCGATTTTCAGATAATTAGTCAGTGTGATATAATTCTGCATCACAGCGGTCAGATCTTCCTGCATAGAATGCCGGACATGTTCAGCCGATTCTGCAAAGGCATTCAGGAGATCTGATAAGCCCTGCATTCCAGAGAATTTTGCTTGCTGACATAAATTTTGACTGTTTTTTTGATCATAAGACTGCAAACCGCTTTGCAGGATCTCACAGAGATAATTTTCAATTTCTTTCAATAATTGCAGGATTTTTTCCGCATGTGCCGGATTTTGCCGGGTATATTCCGCAGGAAGAAAGAAATCTGTCTGCTGTGGAATTTCGATTGAATCATAGATTCCCAACGGAAACAGAACCAGTTTACCATCATCAAAATAAGCGGAACAGAACCAGGTATATATTTTTTCAGGATGTTTCAGCATGGTATCACCAATATGTTCCATAAATTGAATAAATTCTTTTGTTTCTGCTTGATAGCGGATCTGTATTCGGATCTGATTCCCTGAATGATCAGCAATCTGCATTTGATATTTCTGAGAATGCGTATCAAACGTACTGCTGATACATGCCGATGGATGTACAAAATATAATCTTTCATTTTCGGTGTGCCTTTTGGCCAGATCAATCGCTAATTTCCGGAAATCTGTATAGATCAGATTACAGATTTCTTTACAGTTGAGATTGACAGGGGTTGTCATCAAGATTTCTGTTTCCTGCGATCCGGATAATTTGCCATCACTGATTTTGGCGTTTCTGAGAATCATTTTAGATTGCATCAGTGATTCTATAGGCGCACCGGCATTCCATGGAATAACAGATTCTTTTCTATGAAAATGATTTGTATGATAAAATACAGGCCGAATGTCTGAAAATGTCAGAAAGCTGGCATCTTCCGGATTTAAAAAATAATAAATATCGCCCTGATATTCATGGCTATTGACTTTTCTATGTCCGACAGGAATAATTGTCAGATCCTGATTGATCTTTTCATAATTCCGGCGAAATTCACCAAGCATTTCCTCTGAAAGCGTTTCATTCTGCAATGTATATAAATATTCTGCACAGGTGCATAATTTCATCAAAAAATCATCCGTATGAAAGACAGCACGGCGTTCCCGGCAATCGGATAATCTTCCGCTGAGTTCCCTGAGCATTTTTTCCGCATCAGCCATGCGAAGAGCATGACTCTGTACAGCGGCGGCTTCCAGATGTTCTGCCATATTTTCAGGCATACGCACAAATCCCCATTTTAATATATCACATAATAATGTATAGCTTCTCTGTGCAGATGCCTGAATTGCATGACTTTCTTGATCAGAAAGTGCTTTTGTTTGTAAATCGAAATCAGATAACTGAGTGATACCTTCTTTGATCTGCCATGCAAGAATAACAGCTGCTTTGTGAACACATAAATCTTTTTTATGGCATGAGCATGTTGCATTCTGTAATGGATACAGAATTCTAACCGCTGTCCCATCCGGGAGTGTCCCGGAAAGAATACTGCTTTCTTCTAATTGAATTTCTGATATATATGGCAATATAGCCTTCATCTGACTGCCGATTGATTTCCGGATCTGTATAGATGTTACAGCAGAAAGCTCCTGTTTCAGTAGATCCGGAAGCTGTTGGGGAGATTCTTCAAAAAATTCAGGTTCTTCTTCCTCTTCTTCTGAATGGATATGATTTTTCAGCCAAAGCATAGCAGAAATCAGATGTCTGCAAACGCTTCTTGATGGGCAGGAACAGGAACTTTCCCATAATGGATTTTTAATGATACAGGTTTCTCCGCTGATCTGAATTTCAGCAGTATCTTCCTGATTCTTCACAGAAACATCAGCATTTTCCAAATCTTTGCAGGCACGTTTATAAATACCTTTATTGGAAATACCAATAAAATAATTTTCATCTGCTTCGGCAAGAGCCTGTTGTAATGGATTCATATAAACACCTCGCTTATAATTTCAACTGATCCGGATCAAATGCAAAATGCTGGGATTTATAATGCATCAGCATGATCTGAATTTCAAATTCCTGTGCTTTCAGTGCCTGATCAATCAGCAAATCAATATTATCTTTTGTGATCAGCGTCCCGGAATTCAAGATACTCTGTACACAGGGAATTTTGATTTCTGGATTGCAGAATTTACAAAGATAGGAAAGGCCTTCAAAAAAATGATAACAACTGAATTCTGATCCTGATAACTGTGTAAAGTCATTCCAGATTTCCAGCATCTGCATTTCCGGAGCGAATATAGTAGAATGGCCATAACCATGCGTGAGTATCACATGCCATAGATCAGCATAATCATTCCCAAGTAATGCAGAAATGATTTCCGTCTGAAATGCAATGAAATCTGCACAGCCGGAATTTTCATATCCATCAAGTATATTATCCCCTGTAGAAATTTCATAAATGCTATCAAATTCTGTGATAGTTACTTTTTTCATGTCAATGCATTTTTGGAATAATGTCATAGTTTCCAAGGATCTGCATTGATACAGGATATGTTGCCCAATATTTCCGATCGCACTCAAAGGAATCACGATATGTTTCAGATTTCTGCATTCTGCAAATGCATAGTCTCCGATATAAGTCACACCTTCCGGAATACAGATACTTTCCAGATTTTCACATGCATAGAAAGCCTTTGCTTCGATGCGATTTCCTTCAATCATCACACTTTTAGGATTCATAAAACACCTCTTATTATATCATATCAGATATTCAGAAAATGCATAACTGACATGATTTTCAGATCTTTTTATTTCTATTATACTGTTTTTTTGATCTGCTGTCAATGTGTATTAAAATTTTTTCTGAAATCTGTCACAATCTGTACAGGATTCCAGAATGTAATAATTGAAAGCCATGCATGATGCTTTTTAATAAAGGAGGTGGAGAGATGATTTCAGAACAGGAACTCCGCATGTTATTCAAAATATCCCCCGAAAAAGCACACAGGATGATTTTCAATCAATATAGTAATTATGTCTATGCGATTGTATTCAGCAAATTGAGAAGCTGTGCCAGCCGGGAAGATATAGATGAATGTGTCAGCGATATTTTTGCAGAAATTTTTATTCATTATGATCCCGATCATACAGGAAGTTTGCAGGGCTATATTGGAACGATTGCCCGGCGGACTGCGATCAGTGCATTTTATCAGTTTTCAGGGAAATCCAAATCCGGGCAGATGGTTTCTTTTGACAGTGAGGAAATTCCAGATCTGCCTTCTGATGCTGATATTGAACAGGATTATGAAAAAAAAGCACTCCGGAAACTCCTTCTTGATAAAATTGCAGAACTGGGAGAACCAGATGCTACAATTATCATACAGAAATATTTTTATCATGAGAAATCAGAGGATATTGCTAGACTGGTATCTCTCACGCCGGCCAATGTCAGAAAACGCAGTGAAAGAGCACTACGGAAACTGAAATCACTACTTACAAAGGAGGATTTGCTATGAAAAATGAAGATTTATTCCATATGCTTGAAAATGCAGATGATGAAACATTGAAACGCATTGCTGAAGAATTTCCGATCAATCCGGATCAGATGGAAACAGTTTTTCTGAAAAGTGAACAGAAATATAAACAAAAAACAGATTCTGAACCTCCGGCAGAACAAGAAACATATCCCGTCCATGTTGTAAAGGCATATGGTTGGTATAAAGCTGTACTTGCGGCGGCGGCCTGTATGCTGATTTGTATGGCAGGTATCAAGGGCATTGCCGGAATGAAGCATACAGATGTTTCAAGTATGCAGCAGAAATCAGAAGTTTCCACACAGACGCATACAGAAACGATCAGTACCCATTTGCAGACAGAGCCTGAAACACAGAAATATACCATCAAAAACATCATTCCGGTTATAGAAACAGACAAGCCGGAAACAGAAACTATCACCGAAACTATGACGGCAGTTATGACAGATGCATCAGAAATAATCCATACAACTTTTACAACGGAAATAACTTCTGCCATAGAAACAGAAACATCTGTCAGCATTATGACAAGTACCATGATACCAGAAACATCACAGGAAGAAATAATAGAAATCATCTATACAGAAGCACAAAATAGCAATGATCTGCTTCCTGTAACAACAATCATGAATGATATGATTACGGAAATCAGTACCACAACAACGGAATCTGTCACAACAGAAGAGACTACAGACACTACAGAAACAACAGCCCCATTTATGAGAACGGCAAACCCCGGCTTTTATACGCTGATCAGTAATGATACACAGATAAATTTCTTTGATGCGCTTTATCTGGATCAGAATGGAGAAAGTTATTTATTCACTGACTTTGGAACGGCACATCTTGCAACATGGGATTCTTTTGGAATCTATGCCCCGGAAGTTTATTATTATGATTTCGATCATGAGCAGGAAACTTTACAGTTGAGCTGTGGTGTTATCTATGAATATGTCAGTGATGCTATGCCATCATATTACAGTCAGCTTGCGGAAAAAGAAGTAAATGCTAGATATTATGCCCCTGATCTTCCTGAAATCCCTGGTTTTTCTGTCAGCTATGATTATTATGAAAATACATTCCGGGAAATTGTATATATGATTCATCTGCATCCTGATTTTCCTGATTATGCACCAGATCATATTGAACAGAATTATATGCTGACTGATCCGGCTCTTTCTGAAATGACAACACATGTTTTTTATTATGATGAAGATGAAACACGATCTTATTATGAAAATTCTCAAGTATGGATTTCTTTGAAACAATATTCTAAAAAATCATTTGCTTATCCATCTGGCTATCCTTATGGACATTTTGAGACAAGTCCTATCAAAGTCGGAGAGCATGACGGCTATTTCCTCAGTATGAACGCATCCGGCCGGAGAGGAAACAGTGATATGCTGATCTGGACAGATGAAAATTATATTTATGAATTATATGGCATTGGAAAAACTTCTGTTCACTATGCTATTGATCATCAATATGATGATTATAATTCTGATTATTTCATGAAAAATATTCAATATCCAGATAGTCATCCCACAAATGCGGATTTACTGCAATTAGCAGAATCTCTCAGCCCTGTTGATGCCGATCAATTAGAGCCATTCCCGGAAGATCCTAATTATTATTAATATAAAAATAGGGCTGTTGCATCATTCATTTCTGTGCAACAGCCTTTTTCAGTGAGGATTCTAATTAATACCAACCGCCTAAGTTTCCATTAGATCCTATTTGTTGATTAGACAAGGAAACTTTATAGGATTCTC
>AUXO014206947.1_pt1 | contig 13768 bp, 11 predicted proteins | sample 768731 | NCBI WGS metagenome assembly AUXO01 (sample SAMN02715735, study PRJNA202380) | gut metagenome | biome: sheep rumen | host: Ovis aries | place: New Zealand: Palmerston North
CAAAGCTTGATAAGAATGAGAGATATTATCACAGAACCGATGAACAACTGGTTCAGTTTGCAGGTTGGAAGCCTGATTTTGAAAAATAAGATGTTATTTACAACATGCTTGAAAAAAACATAGTCCGTATTCGTACGGACTATATTTTATTGAAAGCAGTATTGACACAATGTCAACATGATGATATTATTCATATACAACTTGACACGTTGTCAACTGAAAGAAGCAGATAATCATGGCACTAGAACTTAAAGAGACGATAGACAGAAGGCGAGAAGAGATAATGGATGCCTGTGAGAAGCTTTATGAAACCATGGGCTTCCACAGCATTACAATAAAGAATATAAGCACATAGAAGGAATTGGATTAGAATAAGGAGAAGACAAGATGAGCGAGAAAATAGTACAGACAGCCGGAAGAAATCAGCTTGGAGAATTTGCACCGGAGTTTGCGCATTTTAATGATGATATTCTTTTTGGTGAAAACTGGAATAATCAGGATATAGATGTAAAAACAAGATGTATAATCACAGTTGTGGCGCTTATGGCTCAGGGCATTACTGACAGCAGCCTAAAGTATCACATTGAAAATGCCAAAAATAAGGGTGTATCCCAAAAGGAAATGGCCTCAATTATCACACATGTGGCTTTTTATGCAGGCTGGCCCAAAGCGTGGGCGGTGTTTAATCTGGCTAAAGAAGTATACGGTAAACAAACATCCGGATTAACAGATAAGGATAAATATCAAAATACAATATTCTTCCCTGTTGGAGAGCCTAATCCTTATGGAGAATTTTTTGATGGACAAAGCTATCTGGCACCTGTTTCCGAAAAACAGATTCCTATATTTAATGTGACTTTTGAGCCGGGGTGCAGAAATCACTGGCATATCCATCATGCAAAAGCAGGCGGTGGACAGTTGCTTATCTGTGTTGGCGGAAGGGGCTTTTATCAGGAATGGGGAAAGGATGCTGTTGAGATGGTTCCCGGAACAGTTATAAATATCCCTGCTGAGGTTAAGCATTGGCACGGTGCGGCTCCTGATTCATGGTTCTCTCATCTGGCAATTGAAATACAAGGTGAGGATACAAGTAATGAATGGTGTGAAGCAGTATCAGAGGATGACTATTCTAAAGCTGTGAATAAGCAGTAAGTATAAATATTCGGACGGAGGAAGACGTGTAGATCTGATGGTCTATACGTCTTTTCTGTTTGCTTTTAATACAACATTATCGTATATGTAAACTGTGATCTTCTACAACGTAGATGAAGCATACATTTTTATATAGAAATGCTTCCGTTCTGCCTTAATATGTTACAATAGTAATAATTGTTGGAATCGATACAGATGATAAATACGAAAGTAAAGGAATATTTTGAAATAAAAAATCCATATCATTCTTTCTGTTAAAGGAGGCATATCTTTGGATAAACATTATATTGACAACATCACACAGGCACGTACAAATCCCGTATTCATGACTGCAAAAACCGCGGTATGCCTTATGGCACAGGCAGATCTGCCCTGTGGCCACTTAAACTTGCAAGAGTTAAGTGGCTTTAAATCAATAAACATTTATTTTTCAGGAGAAAAGCACACATGAAAACATTAGCCATTATTCTTTTTATTCTGATGTATGCAGGACTAATTGTCTTTCCTAAGAAGAAGGCACATATTGCTCTTCTGGTGGCAGCAATATTTGTTGTTACAGGGATTCTGCCATTCACAGAACTTCCTTCAGCAGTGGACTGGAACGTACTTTTGATGATATTCGGAACGCTTCTTCTGGTGGATTATTTCATCGAATCAAAAATGCCTAATCTGATAGCCGATAAAATACTAAATGCTGCTCCTAACGTAATGTGGGTAACAATATTTATGTCTCTGTTTGCCGGAATCATATCTGCATTTATAGATAATGTTGCAACGCTGCTTATGGTTGCGCCTGTCGGACTTGCTATTTGTAAAAAAATAAAGATAAATCCGGTTCCAATGATCATAAGCATTGCAGTATCATCCAATCTTCAGGGAGCCGCTACACTTGTGGGTGACACGACTTCGATAATGCTTGGTGCTTATGCACACATGGATTTTATGGACTTTTTCTGGATGAACAACAGGCCAGGAATGTTCTTTGCAGTTGAAATAGGAGCACTTCTGACAATTCCTATAATGATGGTACTATTCAGGAAAGATACGTATCCTGTTTCATCAAAGGATGAAACTTTAGTAAATGATTATGTTCCCACAATCATGATGGTAGCTCATGTTGTGCTTCTGATGGCAGCATCTTTTATACCGGATAAGCCTGCTCTTACAAATGGTATAATATGTCTTGTGTGCAGTTTGATAGGCATGATATGGGAATATCTAAAGGATAACGACAAAGACAGGGTTATACGGGTTATAAAAAATGTTGATTATGATACCGTTTTTTTGCTTACAGGTCTTTTTATAGTAATCGGCGGGATAACCAATATGGGGGTTATTGATGACCTGGCATCCATCATTGTCAAGGTAGGCGGAAATAATATTTTTCTCCTATATACCATAATCGTATGGGGTTCTGTGCTTATATCTGCATTTATCGACAATATTCCGTATGTGGCAACAATGCTGCCTGTCGTAGAAAGCGTAACAATTGCTCTTGGTATACAGCCATATCTTCTTTTCTTTGGTCTACTCTGTGGTGCAACTCTTGGAGGAAACATAACTCCTGTAGGTGCCAGCTGCAATATAGCCGGTGTAGGTATGCTGAGAAAAGAAGGTTACGAAGTTAAGTTTACTGACTTTACCAGAATCGGCATTCCTTTCACACTCGCAGCAGTTACAGGCGGCTATGTATTTCTTTGGCTTGTATGGAGATGATGATCATCCAGAATAAATTTTTCAATAACCAAAGCTACGCCATCTGCATCATTTGTATCTGTAATGTAGTCAGCACGGTTTCTCAGGGTATCATGTGCATTTTCCATTGCAACACCGAGACCAGCGAAATCGATCATGGTTATATCATTTAATCCGTCGCCACAGGCGATGAGCTCTTCACGGCTGAATCCAAGCTTATCAAGCAGCTTCTTCAGAGAGGCTGCTTTTTCTATGCCATTTGGAACTATCTCAAGGAAATAGGTTTCTGAAAAGAATACATTTATCTGATTCCCATACTTTTCCTTCATACAACTCTGAATCTCACGAAGATGTTCGTGTTTTCCCACACAGAGAAACTTACACACAGGCCCATCAAGAGCAGCACACATATCCGTTACTTTCTGAACAGGCACACGATTAATCTTTGCTTCAAGAGTTACATAAGGATTTTTATCATCAAGTGTAACAACACCTTTACTGTTGTAGGTCAATATAGTTACATCATCATAAATTTTCCCGTATCCAACGATATCAGGATAGTATTTTTCCGGTAATGTTGTCTGCATGATCGTTTCGCCGCTTCGACCGTCCACAATATGTGCACCGTTATAGGCAAGGATATATCCGCCTGTTTCCTGCAGATTAACCATCCGGGCTACAGGAAGAATCCCGACCAAAGGGCGACCTGAGGCAAGCACTACATGGACACCTTTTTCTGCAGCTTTTTTTAATGCTTCTTTATTTCTCTCCGAAACTTCCTTTTGTGAATTGGTCAGTGTTCCGTCCAGATCCAGAGCAATCATTTTGTATTTCATAGAAACTCCTTTGGGAATATATTCATCATCAATTAAATAATTAATGATAAATACTTATTCAACATATACTCAACGAGTTTAATTGTACCCTTAAAGAATTATGAAATCCAGAGATTTCCACGACGAAGCAGTATCTAAAGGATTTCCGTGTAGGAAGTATGATTGCCGGATTAGGTGGGTTTATCATCACAAGCATGCAGAGAAAACGTGAAAACTATTATATATTTTGATATTCAAACGATATGTAGATTATGGGATATATTATTATGTAACAATCTGGAGGTATTTCTCTTGGATAAATATGTATATAGTGATAAAGAATTAGCTTTTATGGAAAACAGCGACGTTCCTTTTGCTGTTTATCAGTTTATCAATAAAAGAGTAGTTACCTTAGCTTTGTCAAAGGGTTTTATAGAACTATTCGGATTTACTGAAATGGAAAAACATGATGTCTACGATTTGATGGACAACGACATGTACAAATATACACATCCTGATGATAAAGCCTCTTTAGGAGATGCTGCATATAACTTTGCTACAGAGGATATTCCATACGATGTTGTTTATCGTTCCAAAGTAAATGACGAATATAGAATCATTCACTCCTATGGCAGACATATATATAAGGAAAATAATGTTAAGCTTGCATTTATATGGTATACAGATCAAGGTGCGTATATTGACGACGCAAAATCAGGCAATGATACTATATTAAATTCCATTAAATATACGCTTGCTAAAAGAAGTTATACTTATAAAGTCGAGCACGATCACCTGACCGGGCTGCCTTCAATGAGTTATTTCTTTGAGCTTGCAGAAGTAGGCTGCATGGATATCCGTCGAAATCATAAGACTCCGGTTATTCTTTTTATGAATTTCAACGGTATCAAAGGATTTAACAGAAAGTATGGAATAGCAGAGGGCGATAAATTGTTGAAAGCTTTTTCCATGACCATAATCGACATCTTCAGTCATGAAAACTGCAGCAGATTTACTGCAGATCAGTTTTGTGTGTTCACAGATGAGGAGAAAGCCTTAATAGGAGCAGAAAAGCTGTTAAGGCTGTATTCGTCTGTTTATAAAGATAAAAGCTTACCTGTTCGCATAGGAATGTACCGTATTGAAGATGAAAATATAAGTATAAGCTCTGCCTGCGATAAGGCCAAAATTGCCTGTGATTCCGGTAGAAATACTTATATTTCCAAGCTGTATGTCTTCAATCAGGATATGATGACTATAATTGAAAACAAACAATATATAGTCGAAAATCTGGATGATGCCATAAAGAATGAATGGATAAAGGTATATTATCAACCAATTATCAGAACCGCAAATGGAAGAGTTTGCCATGAAGAAGCACTTGCCAGATGGATAGACCCGGATAAAGGTTTTTTAAACCCGGGTAGATTTATTCCTGCCCTTGAAGAAGCACAAACTATCTATAAGCTTGATTTATATGTTGTTAAATCAGTACTGAAAAAAATGAAAGAGCAGGCTGATAACGGTCTTTACGTTGTCCCAATATCTGTCAATCTTTCACGTTCTGATTTTTATGCATGTGATATTGTTGAAGAAATAAAAAAACTTGTTGATGCCAATGGAATATCACGTGACAAACTTGTTATAGAGATAACAGAAAGCACATTAGCTGATAATATTGACTTCATGTTGACTGAAATTAACAGATTTAAAGCATTGGGTTTTTCTGTTTGGATGGATGATTACGGCAGTGGATATTCTTCTCCGAATATCCTTCAACAGATCCCTTTTGATCTCATTAAGATAGATATGCTTTTCGTACAACATCTTCACGAAAGTGAAAAAGCAAAAATCATATTGACAGAGCTTGTGAGGATGGCAATGTCTCTTGATATTGATACAATTGCCGAAGGCGTTGAAACTAAAGAACAGGCTGATTTTCTTAAGGATATAGGGTGTACTATGCTCCAGGGTTACTATTTCTGTAAACCTGTTTCTCTTCCTGATATCATAAAGCGCTATGACGATGGAATACAGATTGGATTTGAAAACCCTCTTGAAAGCGAATACTATACTCAGCTTGGAAAAGTTAATCTTTATAATATATCCTTATCCAGTACCGATAATGATAAGAACAGAGATTATTTTGACACCTGGCCTATGATTCTTCTGGAATTCAACGATGATATTGTCAAAGTAGTCCGAGCCAATGTAACCTATAAAAATTATTACAAAAAAATTTTTCCTGATACTTTCGGAAAAACAGAATTCAGCATTACTGAATACCTTTCAAAGCCGGGCTCACAATCACTGCAAGCTGTTATACAATGTGCCAAAGACGGCAAACGTAAGATTATAGATGATACAACAACCAAGGGAAAGAAAATCCAACTTTTGGTCTGGAGGGTTGCAGTAAATCCTGTAAACGGAATGTGTGCTGTTATGGTAGCAATTCTATCATCTACAGAATCAACAGAAGCTGATAATGATGCCTTGAATCAAATTACAGGAAAATATGAAAAACTGCAAAAAGAAAACATTCGCCTAAAGGAGGAAGCTGATGCCCATAAAAAAATTGCCGAACTCAAAGAATCAGTATCCGCCTTACTCACCAACATGCCTGCGATGACATTTTCTAAGGATGTTACAACCGGTATATATATTGCCTGTAACCAAGCATTTGCAGATTATGCACACAAGGAATCTCCTGAAGGTGTTGTCGGTCTGACGGACTATGAGATTTTTGATGATAAAACCGCAAAACACTTCATAGAGGATGATAAAAAGGCTCTCTCTATGGAAAAGCCATATATCTTTTACGAGGATGTTCCGGATGCCGCAGGAAACCCGCGCCGTTTCCAGACCACCAAACTTAAATTTATTGACAATACCGGCAGACAATGTCTCCTTGGACTGTGTCAGGATATAACCGACGCCATGAGCATTAAACGAGAATATGTTGAACGTCTTGCAAAGTTACAGGATGAATCCCGAATCGATGCATTGACAGGTATAAAAAACAAAAATGCTTATCAGGACACCGAGGAGATTATGGATCATCGTATATCAGAAAAGGGACTATCTGATTTTGCAATTACAGTTCTTGATATTAATGACTTAAAAAAAATCAATGATACCTTTGGTCACATAGAAGGAGATAGATGTATACGTGAGGCGTGTGACATTATATCAAGCATATTTGAAGAGAGTCAGCTTTTCCGTATTGGTGGAGATGAATTTGTTGTAATCTCACAGAACAAAGACTATGAACGAATCAGTACTCTGGTCAATAAGTTAAACCAATACAATGAGGAAGCTTTAGGCTACGGTGGAATACTGATAGCATGCGGTATGTCCAGATATGATAATGACGGCAGTGTCTCACCGGTTTTTGAAAGAGCAGATGAATTAATGTATAAAAACAAAAAAGAACTTAAAAAAATCCAACAGAAAAACTCATTTTAATAATAATTTTATTTTCATCTATCATGTAGCTATAATACAGAAAAATCTCTCAACCCTCCGGTTGAGAGATTTTCTTTAAGTAAGCTGTTTAATAAATATGTGATTATAGTCTTAAGAATCAAAGAACTGGCGTCCGTCATCAGTAACGAGCCTCTCTGACTTAGGATACTCAAAAATCTCAGCGTTTCTTTCATTGGCACTTAAATAATCAGCAAATCTTCTGGCGTACCACTTGGCCATCTCAAGATTATGCATGTGATAATTACCACAGTTTACAGCTTGTGCACCCGGAACATCCAGAGATGTCTCAACTGACTGAAATGCCCTTAATAAAAGATCATATATTTCCTTTGGTTCGCGATCTCCCTTAAGAATAAGATAAAATCCTGTCAGGCATCCCATAGGTCCCCAATATATCACCTGATCTTTCCAATCAGGATCATTTCTAAGGTATGTAGCAATGATATGCTCCAGAGAATGCATGGCAGCAACATCCACTGCAGGTTCAACATTTGGTCTTGTGACTCTTACATCATAGGTTGTAACCTTATGATCTCCGAGAATATCAACTCTGCTTGTAAAAATCCCGGGTATAATCTTTGTATGATCAACTGAAAAACTTGGAATCAAATCCATATCTATATATCCTCCAAATATAATTACAGACTTAAACAATTACCAATTCATTGTACCCTGTAGCATTTATAACGTCAATCAAAGGCTTAGAGACTTTTACTATGATTATTACAGGACTTGAGATTAAAAACCCGATTTTTATGTTTTTTTGGCATTTGTTAAATGATTGCAAATTTTTCACAATGACCTTATACTGAAAAGGTTACATAAATAGACTTAACATACAGCTTTTAGATTCAGTTTATCTATGAAAACACATATGGCAGCTCTGATATAACAGAGAATAGTAAAGAAATTGAGGTTCATGATGAAAATTGCAGTAACTTATCAGGATGGTGAAGTATTTCAGCATTTTGGCAAAACTAAGGAATTCAAAATCTATACAGTTGAAGGCAGCAAGGTTATCTCAAGCGAGATTTTAAGTTCAGGATCCGCAGGACATGAAGCTCTGGCAGATGTACTCAAGGACGCTCAGGTAGAAATCCTCATCTGCGGTGGCTTAGGCGGAGGCGCACAGGCAGCACTTGCAGCTTTGGGAATCGAAGTCATTTCCGGCGCATCAGGCAATACTGATACTGTAGTAGAGGAGTATCTTGCAGGAAATCTCGTATCCCAGGGTGTGAACTGCTCACATCATGACGAGGAACACCATCACGAAGGTGGTTGTGGGCATCACCATGACGACGGTCACGGCTCCGGACACCACGATGAGGAGAGTTGTGGCGGCTGCGGATCTGATGAAGGCTGCGGCAGCAGCTGCGGAGGTTGCGGTGGCTGTGGAGGTCACGAGATGCAGATCATCTATGAGGGTAAGAATGCAGGCAAGAGCGTACGTGTTCACTATACAGGAACTCTTGATGACGGAAGCAAGTTTGACTCTTCCTATGACAGAAATGAACCACTTTCATTCGTTGCCGGTGTAGGTATGATGATTCCGGGATTTGATCAGGCAGTTGTAAACATGGAAGTCGGTGAAAGCATCAGCATACATCTGGAGCCATCAGAAGCCTACGGCGAATACTCAGAAAAGAAAGTTCTCATTTCAAAGATTTCTGAGATTCCTGGGTCAGAAAAGCTTTCTATCGGTCAGAATGTAATGCTCATGGACGAGATGGGCAGACGTTTTCCTGTTACGGTTACAGAAAAGGATGATAAGAACATAACATTTAACGGAAACCACAGACTGGCAGGCAAAGCACTTAATTTTGACATCACTCTTTTAGAGGTTACAGAATTATAAAAAAAAGAGAGAAGTACTCAGCTTTTCAGCTATTACTTCTCTCATTTTTTAATATTTATTTTATATCCTATAGTAAAGATAAGCTTTAATCTCACATCATATCATTGAGATAATCCACGATTTCATCATAATTTGAAATAAAAGTATACTCACCATCAGCTTCAGGTATAAAAAGTGTAGGTGCAGTCATAACTCTGTACTTGACAACCAGCTCTATACCGGATTTATCATCCGCCGGACATTCATCATAATTAATGCCTGCAAGATCCATGATTTTTTTTATCTGTTTGCATTTCGCACAGTGATATGTTGTTAATAATTTCAGATTTCCGTTCATTATTTCTATCCTTTTCTTTAAGAGGTCTTCAAGAATGCTTTAGATTATATATCACTATATGTTTTGTTCAATACATATGTTATAATTTTTTATAATTATATCGAGTTAGGAGATGAGAGATTGCTGGGACCTGGTTATGATTTCAGGAATCTCTTTTTAGTTTTATGGCACGTGAACTATACATATATCTTCATCAGTTTAATCTCGCCTCAGTTACACTGCGATTGGTACTTGCGCTGTTTTTGGGTGCATTTATAGGCATGGAACGAGAACGTACCAATAATGCTGCAGGTATGCGTACACATATGATTGTATGCATAGGTGCAGCACTTACTATGCTTTTAAGTCAGTATGAAGTATTCATAATGTATTCACGCTGGTCCACGATCGTCAACACCTACAACATAAAAATTGATGTTTCCAGATACTCTGCACAGGTCATAAACGGTATCGGTTTCCTTGGAGCAGGTACCGTTATAGTGAACAGAAAGCAGGAAGTCAGAGGTCTTACAACTGCATCAAGTCTATGGGCCTCCGGATGCCTTGGCATAGTGATCGGAGCAGGATTCTACGAATGTGTCATATTTGCATTTATCATGATCTTTGCCTGCAATCTTTTCTTCAGTGCCATCTCAGAAAAAATCATAAGTAACTCCCGCAATATCAATGTTTATGTAGAGTACACCCGTGGAACAGATCTACGCACCATTCTTCTCTATATCAAAGAAATGGGAATCGTAATATACGATGTTGATATAGATAAAGGGCATCCTAAATCCGGCATAAATCCCAGTGCCATGCTCCTGATGCAGCTTCCTCACAGTGAAAATCATAATGAGGTTTTGAAAGCTATTGCTGAACTGGACTGTATCACACAGGTGGATGAGGTATAAATATTCATATTAAAAACTTTAACTCTGTAACTATTTTAACAATTAACTATAACTTCAGAGGTTTTTCATGATAGATGGATTATATTATTTCAGAGATATAAATATCGTTTCTGTATTTGTCCGTATGCTTATGGCAGTTTTATGCAGTGGACTTATAGGCATTGAAAGAGAGTATAAAAGAAGACCTGCCGGCTTCCGGACTCATATACTTATATGCTTAGGTGCCTGTGTAACCTCCCTCACAGGACAATATCTGTCCATAAATCTTCATTACAACACTGATATGTCACGTCTTGGAGCTCAGGTAATAGCAGGAATTGGATTCATCGGTGCGGGAGCCATCATTCTTACTCCAAAAAATCAAGTAAGAGGTCTGACCACCTCTGCGGGTCTTTGGACCTGTGCCATCATAGGATTGTGTTTGGGCGGTGGATTTTTTGAAGGAGCTATACTTGCAACTATCCTCATATTGTTTTCAGAGATTTTCCTTTCAAAGTTTGAATATAAACTCAAAAAAAGCATGCCGCATAAGATTATCTACGTTGAGTACACAGATAATCACGCTTTTGATGAAGTATTTTCACTTCTCAGAAAAAACAATATAATGATTGAAGACGTTAAATTTACACGTGCCGATAAAGAAGATGGAAATTTAAGGTCAGCTGTAATTTATCTCCATTTCAACATAAGAAATATAGATTTATCCAATGGCGAATTACTTATCTATCATCTTAAAGAAATAGAAGGCATAGAAAGTGTGGAAATAATATGACTGTGTATAATCCTTCATAAAAAGAGCGTGTGAAAACTCCGGTTTTCACACGCTCTTTATTCATCTGGTATTAAACAAAAATCTGATTCTTTCCGTTATCCTTAGCCTTATACAGCTTCTCGTCAGTACACCTATACAGATTCCACATGGAATCTATATTCTCTTTCTTAGCATCAGACATACCTATGCTTATGGTCATTTTGGCCCTATTCCCCTTGTGTATCACTTCATATTTTTCTATGAGTTTTCTCAAACTTTCCATACTGTCAATAAACTCATGAAATGGCACGATGGCAGGATTCAGAACCATAAATTCATCACCACCCATTCGTATGATATGAGTTATTTTTTTATCTCTTAAATGATGCTTCACCTTCTCTGAAAGTTGTTTCAGTACCTCATCACCGAAATCATGTCCATAATCAGTATTGAAATGCTTGAAATTATCTATATCAAAAAATGCCATAGACATACCGGAAGATTTCATCGCTTCCGTGAAAAGATCATCACTCATGATATTGTAGAAGGATCTGTTCAGAAGTCCCGTAAGACCATCCACATACACAACATCATTGAGAAGATACTCCGTCTGCTCAAGCATGTTACTCATATCCTCGATCTGCATGTTGATATCCGCAAGTCTTTCAGCTATGAGATCACTGTTTTTAATGATATATTCGGCATACTTCTCAATTACGTCTCTTTCATTACTGTCCATAATCTTTCCGACATGTCGCCTGAGATCAAGCAGATTTTCAAGAACAAAAGTTTCTTTCTGAACAATGCTGTCCTTAGTGCCTGAAACATACTTCATCATAAATTCAAGCGGATAGATTCTTGCATTGAGATTTTCTTTTCTTTGCCGGTTTTCTTCCTTTTCAATCCGGGATGATAGTTCATTGACACTTTCCATAGTTGCATGCTCGTCAATTGAATTATCACTTTTATTATGTTTTATCAAATTATTTTCGAAGATTGCACAAATCATACTCTGATTACAATGCTGAACATCATACTGCTCCCCATCACCGAGTATGCCGACTGTTCTGATACCCATATCGTTAAGACTCTGTGCATACCAGTCAAGCATACCTTCTATATTGAACAGCTGGTATCTGTAAACGCAGTCCACTGTAAGCATGGTGGCTGCGTTAGGATAATCTATTGTCAAAGACTGCAAATGGTTTTTGATTATATTCTTATAATCTCCAAGATCTGATATAAACAGCTGGTCATTCTGATTGATCTGCTTAAACAGGCTTATAGAGCCATCCGAATTATATTCTTTGATAGAAACCAGATAATCCTTTTCACCAATGCTTTTGGCAAAAGGATGATATGGAAGAGCACCATGGATATCTTCCAGAGATATACCCAGCTCCTGACAATATACTTCCGTAGCCGGACGTCCATTAAGCTCTATAAGAGTTCTGGTATCCTTATCTACTTTTGTGGCAATATAAACCTCTCCACCTTCGTGATGCTTATATATATTTTGAGTCTGTGTTATGATCCTGCCACACTTGTTTTTTATAAGTATATATACAGAAGCATTATCATACATGTCACCGTTATAGAAAAGGTAACTCGGATACGGCGTTTCGATACAATCTGTAGTAGAACCGAAAACCTTTATTCCATGCTGTTTCATCACAGAGTTTAATGTTGTTACCAAGCGTTCCTCACCGCTCGTACAAAACTCAAGACATATGGTATCCTCTTTACCGGGATTCACTGAAGTAATCTGTTTCTGCAGATTTAAAACACACTTGACCGGATCTGTATCCACATTTTCTATCAGTCCAAACTCTATATTAAAAAAGTCTGAATTCTTTTCTATCGCAATAACGTAAGTCCCGGACTTATGACATATGCCACCATTCAGGATGTACGTGTGAAAGCCCATAACATTCGAATCCGACAGCATACTCCTGAAAACTCCGGAAACGTATTTGATATCATCGGCTGTAACAAAAAAGATCAGCTCGCTGTTCTGTAACTCACTTCTATGTTTCGTTAATATTTTCTCCAAAGAGTCTTCTGCAGAAGTCTTGAGAACTATCATACAAACAATGCCTCCAGCATATAAATTGCTAAAAATAAAGAAAATCCTTTTTTTCTTACACTATAAATATTCTATCGGACGATTTTTTACATTGATAATACCCAAAAATAAATATTATTTTCAATGATCATTACCTTTATAAGTATGTTAAAATAAAAATAGGAAAGTATCTGAAATTTGATATTTTGACACAAGATTCGTGATTTATGGCATATATGGATATATGCTGCGACTATTGATGAAAGGAGGCAGAAGATGTCAATAGGTGCATTAAGTGGAATCAGTTCCTATGATTTCTACAATTCAGGCTACATTCAAAATATGTATCAACTTATGAGATACAGATACAATATGAATTCCGCACTTGCTCTCAGAGGTTCAGACAAGGTTACATCATATCTTGGAGCTCAGGGCATAACTGCTTCAACCTCCGGTGTCGATAAAACACAAGCTTTTCTCAGTGCATATCAGATAGATATGAAGTCAACCGCTGAAGCGGCAGATAAGCTCAGCTACTATAAAGCGGGAAATGTATTCTCAGAATACACTTTAGGTTCAAGTGATGAAGCTGTGGCAGAAATAGCTACCAATTCTCTTCGTAAGACCACTTCTTTTTCAGTAAATGTTGAAAATCTGGCAACAGACACGGAACCTGCACGTTATTCTATAACTGAGAATGGCAGAACAACCCGGTACAC
>AUXO017340429.1_pt1 | contig 13768 bp, 10 predicted proteins | sample 768731 | NCBI WGS metagenome assembly AUXO01 (sample SAMN02715735, study PRJNA202380) | gut metagenome | biome: sheep rumen | host: Ovis aries | place: New Zealand: Palmerston North
GCCTTACAGTGGAAAGATATCGACTTGGAAAAACGCATTTTGACCGTCAGGAAAACCATGCAAAGGATTCAATGTCCTAATGAAACGTCTAAAACCAAGCTCATCATTACCGATCCGAAAAGTGAATCTTCACGCAGAAGAATACCGATTCCGGATTGTATGATGGGCTTTTTGCATAAGTTTAAGGAAGAATCTGGTAAATACGTCTTAACAGGAACCGATAGACCTATAGAGCCACGTACAATGCAATACCGATTTGCAGCTATTTTGAAAAACGCAAAATTGCCGTCAGTTCACTTTCACGCTCTCCGTCATATTTTCGCTTCATCCTGTATTAGATTAGGCTTTGATGTCAAGTCATTAAGTGAACTTCTTGGGCATAGTTCTGTAGAAATTACGCTGAATAGGTACGTGCATTCGTCCTTTGAACAGAAAAAAGAGTATATGAAACGCATAAAACTTGCTTTTTGAAAAAAATTGAATATAAATTTGATAATTACAGATTCGATACTTTTCGCAAAAGTCCGTATTTTGCGAAAAGTACTGCATATATTATACCATAACACTCCTCACATATACTTGCTTTTTCACTGAATTTTTGCTATAATATTATTATGTACTCCATATTTCATTTTACAAATATCGGCAGATAATTGTTTCGAGGAGGGATATCATTATGATTAAGATTGCTTTGGTTGATGACGACAAGCTGTTGCACAAAGAAATGGAAGAACATTTTAGTCGCTTTCAGATTGCATATGACTTTGATTTCAATGTTGACTTTTTTCTGTCATGCGAAGAAATATACCATAAGCTGGTAGATGGCATGGAGTATGATCTTATTTTTCTTGACATTGAATTCCCAGAAATGAAAGGCACGGATTTTGGAAAATTGCTTAGAAGAAAACTGAAAAATTATGATACCCAAATCGTATTTATTTCATTGGTCAAAGAATATGCAATGGATCTGTTTCAAACTCGTCCTATAGAGTTCCTAATAAAACCGATTGCATATGAGAAATTCTCAGCTTGTATGCTTACATATATGACACATTATGAAAATTCTAACGGGTTTCTTGAATATACAATGGAAAATATAAAACATAGGATAAGAGTCAGAGAGGTTCTTTATCTTGAATCACACGGTAAAAAAGTAGAATTTCATACAAAGAGAGGAGATTTTATGACTTATGGAAAAATAACTGATATAATTGCAGATTACACTGACAAATTTATCTGTATAGCGAGAGGAATATATGTTAATGTTCAGCATATAATTGAGGCAACGCCTAGAGAAATATTGCTGACAAATAATCGTACACTTCGGATTAGCCGTGGCTGTCAAAATGCAGTTAGAGATCGGCTTTCAGAAATTTAAGGAGATGCTATGGGTACATTATTGTATTTGACTTCAAACGCCATTCGTATTTATGCAATAAGCATATTTATCAATGCTTTCTTAGGGGAGAGCAAATTATCTAACAAATTTAAAGCACTAAGCTATATTGCCTATTATTTAATAGGTAGTTTGAGCTGGATTATTACAAAGAATGAGACACTCAACATTTTGATGAATGTTTTTCCATGTTTATTAATTGCCATTCAATATAGTACATCGTGGAAAAAAAGAATTTTTTCAACATTGTCATTTTATGCAACAGAGATGTTTATTGATTGGCTTTCATTTACAATATTTAAAAATGGAACGGCAATCACAAGTGGATTTGTACAATGTATAATAGTGTTGATATTTGCATTCATTTTTAAACATATTTATGTAAGAAATGAGGATTATTCATTTAAGTCAACATATTCATGGTTTTTAATATTAATAGCATTTGGAACAATAGCGATAGGCATTTTAACAGTAAATAACGATTCTGCGCATGATTATTTGATTGCAATTGTACTTTTGTTAATTAACCTGTTGGATTTTTACGTTTATAATTTAGAACAGAAAAGTTTAGAAAAGCAGCATATTTATGAATTGATATCAACTGCGAACAGTGCTTATCAGAATCAGATACAGATCATGACTGAATCACAAAAAAATATGCGATTTATGAGACATGATTTAAAAAAGCATTTGAATCAAATCAGGACTTTAATGAACAATGGCGATTTAGAGCAAATAACAACTTATTTGGATGAGATAGAAGAAGCGGTCTCTGTAAAAAGAGAATACTCAAAAACAGGAAATAAGGATGTCGACAGCTTAATAAACTATGAACTCACTATCGCATCAGAACTCGGAACAGAGGTCTTTTGTGATGTAGAGTTACCTGAACAGCTAGGTGTTTCATCCTTTGATTTAACTGTAATCTTAGGGAATTTACTTGATAACGCTGTTGAGGCACTTCGTCAATCCGAAAAGAAAGTCATGATAGTCACTATCAAATTTAAGAAAGGAGTTATCAGAATCGATATTGAAAACTCATATAATTCGGCATATAAACGAAAACCGGATGGAAAAGAACACGGAATTGGATTGCTTAGTGTTAGGAACACACTGGAAAAATACCATGGCAGTTTAAAAACATTTCCAGAAGAGAACAGATATCATACAACTGCTGTTTTCTTTAATAGCATAGATTGAGGGAGCGGGCGCTGTTTCAGCGTCCGTTTTTGCATTTCATACCCAAAAACTATACCATTCATACCATAATACGTATTTGCAATAGTTGTTTATGATATAATGAATATAATTATAAAGGTTTCAAGGAGTGAATAGAATGTTTGAGAAGACGGCAGCGCATATCACTATGTGGATGGACAGAAACGGAATAATCGAATCTGATAAAATAACTGTAGTTCAATGGGGATTACGAAACATCTTAGATACAACACTTAATTTCATCACATTTATAATAATAGGGCTGCTACTGAGAATGCCATTGGAAACCATCGTTTTTACGCTAGGCTATATTCCTTTGCGCTCATTCGCTGGCGGTTTTCATGCGAAAACACCTCTCCGGTGTTGGATAGTCTCTAATACCATCTTGTTTACTGCTCTTATGATTGTTCGTTATTTGAGTGCCTATCCCTTGATCATGTTAATATTGGCATTTTTATCAATATTAATATTGATTATATTAATGCCAGTTTCAGATATTCATAAACCCTTGGATCGTCTTGATATACGGAGATATAAGGCAAGGGGACTTTGTATATTAGCGATTGAGATTGGAATTTCATTTTTCTTTAAGGTTATCAATCAATGCCAATTTACATATAGTATTTTTGTTATTTGGATATTACTTTCTATAATGTTGATATTTGGAAAATCCAAAAACAAATTCAATCAAAAATTCTCTTAAAATGCATTTCATACCCAAAAGTCATACCACTCATACCATAACTCGGTTTTTGCTGTCAAAAATATGCTATGATGTAATAGGTTGCAAAAACCAGATTAACTTCTGTACAACAGAAGAAGGAAAGGGGGTATTTTACATGAAGAAATTCTATTCATTCATGGCAAGGTTTGGTGGAATGGTTGCGGCGTTTGCTATGGTGGTTACAGCTCTTACTGCAAACTCAACTTGCATTTGGCTTTCGTATCAGCCTGAGGAGCCGGAGGAGGTCAAGGCACTTAAGAAGAGCTGAGCCACCAAAGAGAAGGTCGTCTCAATATATGTTTCAGTTGCATATGAGTCGACCTGCTCATTTGAAATCAAGAGGTGAAAGAGATGTCGTTCAATTATCGAAAATACATGAATTCAATAAAGACTTTCTATTTAAGCATGAGAAATATTAATGTTCAGATAGGAACATTCGAATTTGCATATAATGGGATTATGTCTGATGTTATATTTGATACGAGAGTTACTCCTTGGAAGCTAATTTTCATCAAGCGTAGTGGGCAAGACATACTCACTTTATTTATTGAAGGTTACCATTTTATTATCAATGGAGATAAAAAATATAAAGAATTTATAGAATATTTCAATATAAGCGGCAAAAAAGGTTCTTTTAGCATTGCTGATTTTTTGAATAGTTTCAGTAATGCCATTCCAGCAAGTTATGTGTTGGATAATAAAAAAAGAGAGAAGATTATTAGGTACGACATCCTAGACGATAAAAGCGAAGGTATTTATCCCATTGGCTTGAAAAACTGGGAGCTTATTCACGCAAATAATCCAGAATTACCATTAAATAAATATCATAGATCTTCGGAAAATCTTATGAAGACACGTGAACTGTATCCTAAAATTTATTCTGTGATCAAGGATATGGATATTACTGTTATGTATGGTAAAGAGCCAAATGAAAACACGCCTTCCTTAGAGGAAGGGATTATCTGAAATAAATATTAAGATGGTGAAATTCATGAGCAAATATATGCTTCACTATGATATCCTTATATCATGCCCTTCTGATATGCAGGAAGAAGTTAAGGTAATTGAGAACGCTGTTGATAGATTTAATAAGGAATATGCAAGTTTTCATGGAGTACAGTTTAATTTGCGGTATTGGAGCAAAGATGTACTTTTTTCATACGGATGGCCTCAAGACATATTCTTACAATAAATACAATCTTGTTCAAATCTGTGCTCTATTTCAATAAAAGGAACGCTTGGCAGTTTTCAGACAGGATATTCACCGAACTTAACCTCCATTCATTTTGAAGAAGGTACTTGCTTTGGCTATGAAAGTGGCTTTTATCCTTACAGCAATGTGAGAATCTCCGGTTGTGACCAGTTAAAAGAGTTGATTTTGCCTTCAAAAATCAATTACAACACATTGCACATCGAGATAAAAGATTGTCAGCAGTTAGAAACAATAAAGGTCGGGGAAAGTTTTTCTATCTATACAGAGTTGAACAATCTTCCTTCTTTAAAAAATGTCTATTTTAAGAATGAGAAATCTGAAAATGTTCATTTAGATGTTACAAATTGTGATAATCTGACAATATATAATACGGAGGCGGGCATCAGTCAAATTTTATATCAGTTTGCAAAGACAGAATCTGTTTTTATCAATGGTGATGTTAATACTGATGGAAAAGTTGATATTCTGGATGTTATTACTATTAATAAGGCGATTTTGGGCAAAGAAATCCTGACAGATGAACAGAATCAGGCTGCTGATTTAAACAAAAATAGCAAAGTAGATTCTAATGATGCTTTAATGCTGATGAAAGCGATTGTCGGCTTGAATTGATTACTCATACAATCCGCAAATTTCTCTAATCCTCTGGAATAGTCAGGAGTTCATTATAAATTCCTGACTGCAAAAATTTAAGTAATAGTTAGAGAGTGAATTGATTATATTAAGGAGGATAAAATGGATAAATATAAATCACTTGGTGCTGTTAAAGCATTTGCACTTTATCAATCTCGAAATGATGTATTACAGAGAGATAGTTTTCATGGTAACTGCAATGTAGTAGTAGATAACCTCTTATATAGCAATATTTATGTAGCTGTTTACTATCAGGTAGCATATATGGACTTTAAGGTTGAAATTCTCTGGGAACAAGACGCTTCACAGCCTGATTATAGACAAATTGGTCTTCATGGCAGCTATTCATCAAATTTCCAATGTTTTAATTTTAATGAAACCACAAATACGCTATCTTTCAAAGACAGTAATCATAATATATCAATTCATCCGGCATAAGAAGAGTTATGAGATACACTATATGGTGCGAGGTACTGAAATATGTACCTCATACACTGATTTTGAGTGTCGAATTATAGGCGAATTTGCAGGAACATGTTTATGAGCTTTCCCTTATTATCGCTTGTATTGGTCGTGAAAATCTGTTAAAGGCTAGAAAATATTTCCAATAGAGGGTAATAGGAGTTTGAAAGAGCGAATTGAAAATAAAACAGCTAAGACTATTCATATCGCATTTAAGGAAAAGACGATATTGTCAGCAATAAGTCAGTTTATTGTTCATAATCAGGAAGAAGATTGAATACTCTCTTGGTGTGTATTCAGAAGAAACTTATATTTCATAGGAATATCTGAAATGAAAAATTACTTATTACTATAGGAGGATAGTATGAATCGACTACCAGATATGATTATTATTGATTTTTGCGAATGGTTAAATCATTACATTACAAAAAACATTCATATGGATGTATTAGATTTTATTCTTGATGATCAAAATAAAAAGGAATTATATAAATATGCAGACCAATATTTAAGAAATAGATATACAGGAATAAAGAATATTCTGCATAAGTTCATTGACAGCAATTTTTTTGATGACTATTTGGATAAAATTTATATAAAATACTTTGAATCCAAGCGTGACATTGATAGTAATTATAAATTAATTTGTTATATGCTTTGCAGAGAAGATCTGTATAAGTACCTTCATAGATTTTATAGGGAGAATTATGAAGATTTTACTATACAATTAAATAATGTTACACCAGAGGAATTAGTTGATTCATCATGTATGTTTTTTTCAGATATTATGTATGATAATGAAAATAATACTTTTTTGCATCTTATGAATAGACTTGATATTGATATGAAAATTGAAATGGACTTTATTACATGGCTAACAGAGACAAATGGAAATCCACTTGATATACAAAAGATGCCGGTTCGTGCGTTTAGCAAAATTGCGGATCAATTTGCAAGAGAGTGTAATAAGACTAAAAGAGAACGAGATAAATTAATTCGCTCATTCAAGCAAAAGGATTTAATTGTTCTTTCAAAAAAATTGAGGACTTTATTGCCAATAAAGACTATTAAAGTGGCAAATGATTTGGGTTATATTATCGACCGATATAGCGATAAGAGGATACCTTTTAAATGCATTATAGTTCCTCTTAAAGCAAATGCAAAAGAATACATTGATTTAATTGAAAACTACTGGGAAGATCTCCATTATTTGTCGGGAAATTCCTTGGATATTTTTTATTCCGCTACGGATTATGGAAAATCAGGGTTTGAGATAATGAATCAAATGAATTATATTCCTGAAATCCTAAAGGAGCAGGCACCGTCTATTATCATTTGGGATACTGAACTGAGCAAGGCGAAGGGGATAAATATAAGCAGACTGAATAATACTGACATTTTTGAAATTATTCAAAAAATAGTGAATTTAATAAAGAGTAGTAAATCGCTTGATACAATTGTCAAGGAGGCAAATATTATGAGTGACGAATTACGAGATAAACATCGTGCAATTAATAATACAGTTATAAATAGTGGTACCATTAATGGAAATGTTGTTAATGAAAACAGTGGTACTTTATTTTATGATGTATCTGAAGTTGAGAACACTATTCCATTGGCGAATGAGATCAATGAGGCTCAAAGGTTGATAAGTAGTTTTAATGACATTAATGACCAACAGAAGGAGCTTTTATTAGGCATTCTAAAAGAGACAAGTGTAGCTGTTAAATCAGAAAACGAGAAACAACAACAGGATAATAAAAAAAGTTTTAATGATGCCATATGTTTTATGGGCAATATTGGAACAAAGTTGATTACAACTCTTTCTGGACTTACTAATCTTTTGAAATATTTTAATATAACACCTTTTTAAAGACAGAAGAATAAATATTAAAATGAAGATATTTTTATATATCTCATTATTAGAATTGATAAATGATATATCTTATAGGTTTGAAAATTATAAGACTATAAAAACTAAATTCCATAAAATTTTCACAAATTTTTCCAATTTATACTACCGCATGTTCCTATCTCCCTTAAAAACAAGAAGGATTTCTAAACATGTGACCAATGCACCGAGTATGCACTCATTTTAACAGGAAGTAAAAAATATAGTAACTATTCAGTCCCCATACCTACTATATATTGTATTGCAGCTCATTTTTGTTCTAAATATAGCGGAGTTTGAGCAGATGAATCCGATAATATATGAAAAAACTACTTTTTTGAGAATAATTTATCAAATTTCGCATCAGGAGACCACAATATATAGTGTGCTAACAATAGTAAAAGTACACCATAGGTGACTGAATAGTTACAAAATATAATGCTTTTGCTGCGATAAAATCAATAGAAAAATAAAATTACATTATAAAAAGGAGACTTGTCATGAAATTTCTCCATCTTTCAGATTTACATTATCATCCAAGTAATGATGGTCGAACGTCAAGAAAAATAAGGGAAGAGTTAATTCATTATTTATCTGAACAAAATATTTGTGTAGATGAATTGATTATTACTGGTGATTTTCGCCATGCCCTTTTTCAAACTGAATCTAATGAAGAAACAGTAATAACTGTAAAGCAATATATAATGAAGATTGCAGAATCAATTGGAATAATGAATCCGGTTGAAAATCATATTCATATTATCCCAGGTAACCATGATCGTATTCGCCCTGAGAGCAAGGATAGTATTAAAACAATCAATGCAATAAAAAACAAATACAGAGTTGAAGCTGGGAATTTTAATGCTAAAGAAATCGACTATATCAATAAGCAATTTGATTTTTTTGATTTATTGTGTAATTCACTTTATGGGTCAAATCATTACTGGAAACAAGTGTGGCAACAATCAAAACTACATACTTATCGTGTATTAGAAAGTAAAGTAGTCTTGTTATGTTTAAATACTTCAATTATGCATAATAGTAATGCCGACCGAAATCACCTTATAATCGGAAATGATAATCTGGAACTATTACTACAGGAAATAACTGAAAAATATTCAACTTATCCAATTATAGTTCTTGCTCATCATTCACCAGAGTATTTTAACGATGTCGAGAGAAGAGCAGTTGAGCAAATTTTTAGAGATTATGGTAATATTCAATTGTATCTTTGTGGTGATGCACATCGCGTTTGGTGGCGCAGAGTGAATAATTATCTTGAAATAACAATGGGCTGTATAAAAGATGCATATGGAGTCGAGACGGCATTTCTTGTAGGGGATACTGATTTATCGAGTTATATTGCACATCATTGGGTAAATGGTTGGGAACCGTATTCAGGATTTAATAGAAGCCTTGACGAAGACTTACACAATAATCATAAAGTACTTAATATTATCTCAAATCCTCGTGCTCTTGCAGAACGGCTATATCAAACCATTGTTGGATTTGGGCGTTTTAAGGGGTATAATGAAACTGAGGAAAAATCGATTACTAATATTAAAGATACAATTCGAAGTAATTCAGAGGAAAAAACTTTGGAGGAAATTGTATTTTCTCTTAATAGCATGATGAAATTCACAAATCAAGAATATAGTGTTTGTTTATATGGTAAAGGTGGCAGTGGTAAAACGCACCAATTTATTAATTTGATTCATGAAATTTTGTATGGTTTGGATGAGAAGGAGAATCTAAAGTATCCTAACGTTCTTCCCTATTATCTTGAACTCAATGACATTACTGAATTAAGTGAAAATGTTGTATTGCAAGCATTAGCAAGGAGTATGAATATTGGACAGGATAAATTAGAACAAATTCTTGAAAGAGCTAATACCAATGCAATCATTTTTGCAGATGGAATGAATGAGGTAACAGATAGTACTTTACGTCGTGCAATTGCTAATGCCATTTGTAATATTAGAGCAAAATATCATACTCGAATTGTTTTATCTTCACGTGATGATCATAGTGGATTGTTCAATAGTCTTGGTCGAGGATTAAATCAAATTTTTGTAAAAGCAGAAATATGCGAATTGTCAGAAGGACAAATCAATGACTATTTTTCAAAAGTTGGTGTTGCAGTTCGCTATCGTGATGTTCCCAAAGCAACTAGACGACTTTTGATGACCGCACAAGGATTATCTATGTACACCGAAATGATTTTAGATGAACCAAAGAAAGCACTAGATTTTTCAACACTTGGGGCTCTCTTGCAGTCGTATTGTGATAGAATTATGACCATTGACAGAAATGATGTAGAGGTCGATTTAACATTTGAAAATCTTCTTTCTTATATTGCATATCATATGGTGCTGCTTGAAAAATTTCAATTGAAAATAGACGAATTAGAAAGACTCATTAAATTTGAGCAAATTCAAGAATTACGTTCAAACAAAAAAACATCACTTATCTTTACAGATCATGGAAAAGAGGATTATGAGTTTTCTCATCAAAATTTTCGAGATTATTTTGCTGGACTGCATCTTGCAAAACATCTTAAAAAAGTAAATGAGAAAAATATTGCAGAAATATCAAATGAATTTCTCGTTAATAACAATGTAACAGGCAATGATGAAATTCTTTCCTTATGTGCAGATTTTTTACGATTAGAAAATATTCAAAATGTTATTAATTGCTTAAGATTAGTTTCTTACAACAATTATTCATTTCCACTTTCTGTTATAATTCGTGTGTATGCATTTGCAAATCATAATGATATTTCAAGCATGAATTTGGATTTGTTAGATCTTAGAAGTGTTTCTTTGTCAAATTATAAACTGTATTCAAAACAAGGAGATGAAGAAAGGTGTATTAGTTTTCGCGGGGCAAAAATTAGTGAGGATACATTTCTTCAAAACGGACTTCAAACAGCATCGTCAACTATATGTAGTTATATATATAAAGATGAACAGTATATTTGCGCTTTTTCTGCATCAAATGCACAATTGTATAACATAAATAATAATATCTGGCGATGTGTAAGAAACCTTCCTAATAATGGTTGGGTAAATTGCTGTACAGTAGTTGAGATGCATGGACAACCGTGTATTCTTTTAGGATGTTCAAAGGGCCGTGTAAGTGCTTTTTATCCTTCAGATACGAAAGTTGATATATTGTTTTCAATTGAAAATGAAAGTAATGGTGAGATTGAAAGTATTTATTGTGTACAAGGAGCAGATCATCAGAAAAAAATCATCTGTTCAGATACAAATGGTAATGTATTCATGTGTAATCAATATGGTTCATCAAACCCTACACCAAAGCTAATACATTCGTTCAGCACTAAAAAGCGACAGACTATTAAGGATATTTTTTCTAAGGTTGGAATTAGTCCTACAAGTAGACTTACGGTTTCAAAAGATTTCGTTTATTTTTGTTATGGTTGTGAAGTCCTGAGATGTTCCTTGCCATTGGAGAATAATCCGAAATTTGAAATGTTTAAAAAATTTAACGAAGTAAGTTTAGTTATAAAAGATATTATTTTTGCAGACGGATTATTATTTCTTAATATGGGAAAGAAAGTCTCACTTATTCCTTGTAACCGTAGTAATGTTGATGTAGACGTTATTCCATATGAGCTTGATTCTAAGAAAAAGCTACATCATTTTACAAAATTCTCTCCTACAAAACAAAAGCAGACGGTTTTGATTGGAGTTTATGCAATTCAGAATGATTATTCAGAACTTCAAAATTTCTATCGTATCACAGTGAAATATGATAAGTTCAAAGATGAGTACCTCCTTGCTGGAGAAGAAATTTACGGACAACAAACACTTGCTACTTATACAGCCGTTTGTTTTAATCAGCCGAATAGTACAATTTTACGTATTGCTACTGTTTCAGATGACCGCTCGGTTCAAATTCTTTCTCCAGACGATGAAGAATCTGATACAATCTTGCATAAAGGGTCCTATGATGGAATTCATTCAATTGATACAATTAGTGATAATGAACTTTTGATTGCACAGTATGATGGTGCTGTAAGTCACTGGATAAGAAGTCGTTCAGGTTCATGGCTGTGTTGTGATGTGTTTCATATTCATGATAATTGGGTATGGAAAGTACAACATTATTATAATAATAAATGTCTTCATTTTATCTCCTGCTCTTATGATGGCACATTAAAGGATGTTAATACTGAAACAGGTGTTGAAAAAATATTGATTGATACAGGGAAAATACAGACACGTATTCCTATTTTAGATTATACAATTATATTTGATGATTCTGAAAATATATGTGGTATTGTTGCACTTACAGAGAAAAAGCTGTTATGGTTGCATAATAACAAAATGCCTACCATAACAGAGCATGTTCTACAGCTACAGGAAAACTGGAAAAATTATGCTTTTCGTTCCATTGCCCTGTTTAATAATGATAAACCATATGTTTCTGTAAAAGTAACAACTAAAAGTGGAGCAGAGCAGTGCTGTGTAGCTGCTGTGTCTGATAATGAAATTAAAATGGAGTTTATGACTGAGAACACTTGCGGTTTTATCCGCTGTTTGAAAATTTATGATTTTAACCAAAATAAGATTATGATCATCGGCGGAAATCTCAATAATACGCAGTATTTTGCATTTTATGTCTATGATGGGTGTACTTGGCAATACAAAGGTTCATCAAATCCGTCTCTTTCAACAGATTTCCCTACAAAGTTTGAATCTATATCTGATACTGAAACAATAGTTTCATCAATGATGGAATCTGATTCTTTCGATTCAGTAAACGATTTTATTGCAGAGCCACTTGTTTCTGAGAAAGATGAAGAAATCCGATTCTCTCTTAGTGTTTCACATAAAGTCGGAAAAGTGGTTCATTATGAAATTAAAATTGAACCATCACTCACAACAATTCGAAAACAGTTTGTTATTGATGATATATCATCGCAACCAATGTGCATTACAGCAGTAGACAATCAGCTGTTAATTGGAAAGTTAAATGGCGAAGCTATGTTCTTGGAGAAACAGACACATGAAAGATTCAATATTCGAACTTATGCAAATCTTACTGCAAGTGTTTCTGTGAAATTAGGTGATGCCGATTTTGGCAGTAAATATTTGAAAGAAGAATTTCAGAAACATTTTGAAGGGTATTTCGATTTTGATGACTAAAGGAGACTATTATGAAAAATAGTATTTATGAAATTGTGGAGATGCCAAATGGTTTAAAAATGATGGCAATCTTGCCCATCAACAATACAGGCATTGCAGAGGCTTACTGTACGATCAGGGATAATCAAATGGGTAAATCTGAAGGAGAGTGTGGACCATTTTCTTGCAATATTTACAAAAAGTTCGGCTTAGAAAATGGTATTAAAGATTTTCTGCTGTGCTGTGAAGCACTGGAAATTTCACCATCTCATGTTATTACTAATCGACTTACTGCATTAACAAATAAAGTTAGAGAAGTAGATGAAGAGACTTTAATTGGCTATGATATCTATGATGAGCCAAATGCACCAAGAGCTGATGGACTTATTACCAACTCGTCAAAGGTTACTTTATTTCACTATGCTGCCGATTGTGCAATATGCTTTCTGGTTGATCCTGTGAAAAAAGTATGTGGTTGTTTACATGCTTCATGGAAAGGTTCTTTGATTGGAATCATTCAGGCGGAGATTCAAAGTTTTCAGATAAAATATAATTCTAATCTTGAAGATATCATTGCTGTTTTAATGCCATCAATTGGTGTTGATTCTTTTGAAGTTGGGACAGATTGTGCAGAACAATTTGTACAAGCAGGATTTGCAGAATTTGTGGATTACACTTCTTATGAGAAGTCGCATGTTAACCTTCCGATGGTTAATAGAAAAATTTTGTTGAATTGTGGATTGAAAACAGAGAATGTATATGTAATTGATGATTTGTGTACATATCAAGATAAAAATTTATTTCATAGTTTTCGCCGTGGTCCAATTAATGAAAGTGGGATGCATCTTAATGGTATGAATGGTTATTTTATCAAGCTCAAGTAATGTTGAACCATAAAGGAACAGTAAAAAAACGGTCACGAACAAACTGGCTTTTTATATTTTGGGAGTATCTGATATATGCTATCTTCTATTTCAAAACCATAATAAAATCTCAATATTTGAAATTTTGTAACTATTCAGTTCCCTAAAATAAACTGACCTTGAAATAATGAAAGTAAAGCCTGAAAAGCAGTTGA
>AUXO016405751.1_pt1 | contig 13762 bp, 22 predicted proteins | sample 768731 | NCBI WGS metagenome assembly AUXO01 (sample SAMN02715735, study PRJNA202380) | gut metagenome | biome: sheep rumen | host: Ovis aries | place: New Zealand: Palmerston North
TATGAAAGGAACATTTAATCTTCTGTCATACATGATAAATGAATATTTGTATCAATTAGGAAAGTCATCAAGTATATTTAGCAATATTGAAAGTTTGCAGACAATGTGCAAAGTTTCATGTGAAATATCATCAGATATTTCTAACTTTTTTGAGCATGGCTACTATTCAATAAATGGCAAAAAGATACAAGAGAAAAACATACTTCTTTCATCAGTTACTGCACTAAGTAATGGCTTAAGTTCATTAGCAATTTCAGCTGCTCCAGCAGTAGATATTGCATTGCAAAATTATATGCTTAGTAGTGTTGATGATTATAAGAATGCTATTAAGTCTAACAAAATAACATATGAAAAAATCTTAGATAACTACAATACTGCGTATTCATATCTTAAAGACATAAAGAACAAACTTAGTACACATTTGTATGAAGATGTTGGAATAATAGAGTATGATGACATAACTGAATACTACAACATCTAGACTGACACATCAGACAAGTCAAAATACAAATCTAATTTGAACAATCAATTTTGGAATGAAAGTTTCAACATAAACACTAATACTAATTTTGCATTTTCAGATAGTGAAATATCATCATTCTACTGCAACAATCTTAATATTTCTCCTGATATAAATACAACGGATGAATTTGACAATTTCTTAAGTTCTATCTTTTCAACTGGTGCATCTAAAGCATATATTGGAAATGATGATGTTCTTGTAATAAACTGTGAAAAAGAAACTACTGAAGATGGATAGACAATTCTTAAAGACATTGAAGCTCATACTTAGTTGTTCTTGAAGTTCAATGGTCAAGATTTAGCATATTCACCATATCATAATATAAAGAACAAGACTCATTCTAGCTATTAGATACATCCATATCTTTATAATTTTGTAAAAGCTTCAAATATAATAAGTCCATTGAAGAATGGATTCATGGGAATAATAGCCAAAACTGCTATAGAAGATAGAGTGTTATCATAGATAAACACTAATATTGGTAAATTTGGAAACATAATAAATGTATGGAAGAATAATAGCTATGACTATTCTGGATATATGTCTAGATGGGAAGCTAGCTCTCATTCTACTTCAACTGGAACATTGAAAACATGTCCTGTTGTAGACTATGAAGGAATATTCTATCCACCTGCTATAGCTGATTTTCTTGAACTTTCTGGCTTCAGTATATCTACATTGATATATCCTAATGCGTAGACAAACGCAGATTTGTCTAACTATGGCATAAATGCAAGTTCATTGCTTAAAAATAAAAGTATAAAATTAAGCGATGAGACATTCTACCATAAATATTATGACCATTTGAATTTGTCTAAAATAGACAGAGAGAAAATTATAAATTAGTTAAGCACATATGCTAATGAGCTAAAGAGCATATCACTTAAAGCAACAGACGTAAATAAGCTATATGACATATATAAGTATGGAACAGATATGTATGGAAATAACTACATATTGTTGAAAGACTATACTCAAGTCATAGAGTCATTGAGTGGTGAAGAACTTACATTTGCAGATAAAGAAAATACTCCTGGCAAACTATACATAAGACTTAAAGACAATCCAATAGCTTTTCCTGCATTTAGCAACAAGAAATACCAAGTTGTAAACACTGAAATAATGAATGGTTCTTTAAGTGCAGTTTTAGGCAATAATACATCAAGAAAAGATGTGTTCTATGATATGGAGTTTGACACATCAAAACGTATGTTATTGCTTAATGCATATCAAGGAAACATAGCTGGCTACAATGATGAAATAAGCAGTTTGCTTAGTACAGATGGCTATGACAGAAAAGAACAATCATTGTTGTTGTTATGCTCAATAGAAATGTCATCATACAACAAGACAAATGAAACAAAGCTCATATTGAATCATAACAACAAAAATGATTCAAAGTATGACAGCATATCAAGTCTATACAACATAAATTGCATAGATGCTGAAGATAGAAATGTAATATCATATCTTGGCTGCATGAAGACTGATATTACAATAAGTCCAACATATATAGTTAAAAGCATAAACAGATTTGAACCATATTTGCCTAATAGATGCTTAAGTATATTGATGGCAGAATATAATCCACGCACTGGCATATTTAGCAAACTAAGTGGCTAGATTGATTTAGACAAATATAGCTAGACTAGAATATATTCATATGGAAATGACTTGAAGATGTCATATACTGGAAATATAATGACTCTTGCAATGCTAGCTACTATATCAGCATTCAATGCTACTACATATTTTGGAAAAATTGACAGCACTACATCAAACATATCATCAGCAGTGTATGTTCCAGACGATTCATATACTGTAAATGAAATAGATAAAAGCTCATTTGACTCATTTGAACAAAACATAGTTTTATTAGATATTGCAAAGTCAAACAACTCACTTGTTATTGATGGAAATCCATAGATATACAATTTGAATGCTGATGCATCATATTTGCCGCTTTATCCAAATGAGTCTGGTAAACTTAATGTATACAAGTCTGCAATATTCAAGAACTAGAAATACCAGTTGTTCTAGCTATTAGGAAGAGAAGCAGATATTGATGCAAAGATAGCTGCTACAAATCCTAATGTAGATTTCAATTTTGATCAAGCATAGCTTACAGCTAATCTAAGTGGAAGAGTATATGAAGATACAGCATTCAATGAAATACATAAGTTGCTTGATAAGACATTGCATATAACTACAAATTCAGATGTAATACGTCTATAGACACTTCCTACTATACGCTTTGAAAGAAAGACATGGGCAATACTAAATCTTGACATTCCATATATAGATGATGTAGAACATACATATTGCGTATTTGCAAACAAGAACACTACAGCTAAAAACATGTATTTTGCTGGAAAAGCAGAAACATTGTCAAGCAGCTTAGATAATACGATAAATAATACACAAGTAGTAAACTATAACAGTACATCAGACATACATGAACGCCAAATACTGACAGATGAAGCAGATGTTAAAGTAACAGGAACATATAATTTCTATGACTAGAAGCTAAATGTTTCTGACACTAACAATATTCCAAATGTAAGCAATATAAGAATAAGTTTAACTAACAAAAACAGACTTGAAAATAAAGCTACATTGAACATATTCTTTGAGCTAGTATCAGAAAAAACTCCATCATATGTTGATAGAGATGTATTTTAGTTCATTGCATACAATTCACATGTACTTAAAGTATATGAATGGTGCCATATGCTTGATGAAGCTGGAATATACAAGATAAAAGATGGAAAACATTATTTGCTTGACTATGACAGAACAGGAAGAATTGTTAAAAGAACATAGTTGACTGGTGAACTTTCTAATGGTTTGTCATGTATAAAATTTGATGATTATGAAACACTTGATGACATACCAAGTCTATCAGGATATGTAAAGAACTTGTCATTCAAGCTTGATGAAAGCATAATATTCAACATAGATGAATCAAACTTCTATTTCCCTGGCTACAATAAGAATTTTCCTACATTCATTGGAAATATATTGTCAGCAAATGCTACAGCTAATGACACTAAAGGATTGTTTTCAGCTAAGAACTATTTCATATTCAAAGTAGATGATCCAAAAGACATAGCTAATAGCATTGGAAAAGTTGATATACCTATTGGAAAATATGACAACTATTGCTTAAGAGTATATGAAGACTACGATCCTACTAAATATTCTAACAATGACATCTAGAATGTTGAATATGTAAAGTTCAGTATTGATGACAACTACTACAACCAAGTGTTCAATATTGCAGAAGATGAACAAGGAAATCCTATTGGAATAGACTTTGATAAGTTCTACATAATACCAGGCGCTAATATAGATTTTGACTTGTATAGATTCTAGCAATATGGTTTACTTCATACTACAACAGAAGCTCTTAAAAAAGACCATACAATGGACTTTGTACGTGTTGACATATCAGAGAAAAATGTTGATCTTGACAATCTACTTGACATTTATGTCAACTACAAATTTGATGCAAACAACAAAATAATACTGTATTTCAACTACTACAACTATATCAATTCTCCATTTGTTGAGTTCAAAGACACTGGAAAATTGAAGCTGTATACAGTTCCAAGAACATATTTGAAGCTTAAAACAGGTGAAAGTGGTTTGCTTGATATTGATATACAATTCAATGTATATCAAGGAAAAGAACTCCGTGGAACAAAACTTGGAACTGTTCTTACATATAGAATATACAACATATCTGATGACAAACCTAAGTTCGTCATTCAAAAAGTACGTCAAATAAAGAAAGATTCATTGATTGCGTCAATGAGTATGCTTGAGACATACATAATAGTTAAAGATATGTTTATAGACTTGAATGATGATGACATACAAGAAACTGATGAAATATAGTTCAATCAAGAAATAATAGTAAATTCAACTAAAGAAATAGTGCCAGGAATGACATTCTATTTGTATTACAACATAAATGAACTTGAATATCAAGCAGGAATGCCGCATAGCGCAAGTATAGAAGTTGAAGAAATAATAGATGAAAGTACAGAAAAACAAGGAAGTTAGACTGTAACTATCAAAGAAAAAACAGGAATTCTCAAAATAACTACAATTGCTTACATGTCAAATACAATACTATATGTTCCATTCAAAACTATTTTGCCAAAACGAACAATAGTTGCAAATGAAATATATGAATATGGAATTGACATAAGTGACGTAAATGGAAATACAGTTGAAAAAGTAGCTATAGATCCAATACTTTCTCCTGGTGGAGTGACATTTGGATATGAAATAAATCTTGGTCTTGAACAACAAAAGTCAGACATTGATAGAGATGATCTTGTGTTGCTTGAAGATGGCCGTAGAATACTTGTTAAAGACAGACAATTTGAAAAGTAATTAAGGAAAACATCATGGCAAATTCGCTAAAAGTATCAGAACTTGAAGAACTCACAACTGCTGATGGCAGTGAGCTACTGCTTGTTTCAAAAGACAAGTATAATGTAGGTGCATTAAGCTCATATGGAATATCATTTGGAGTGTTGTCATCAAAGATATATAACGACATAATGAATGCTGTCAATGATTCATTAAGAGCTATATCTACAGCATTGTCAAATGCAATAGATTATAAGTTTGACAATGATGGAATATCATCATTGCCTACAATCATAAATAATGTAGACAATATAGTTGGAACTAGTCCAGGTAAAGTTGTTGGAATAAAGCCAATATATGATATGTATAGCATATTGAGTGATGCTCTTGTTCCAAAATGGTAGTAAAATAGACTTGACTTACATTTATTGTTGTCTAGAAACTAATACTAAGGCATCAGTGTCTTGGTATTTTTTTAGATTGTAAATAATACTTGTAATGTCTAAGTATAAAATAAAGTCAATAAACTACATATCATGTGGTAAAAAAACTAAGTTCCTGAATCTTAGTATAGTAGATGATGATAGTTTTAATCTATCTGCAATAGGTGCTGAAAAAACTAGTCAGGATAGCTTAGATAATATTGCACTTGGTGAAAATGGAAATGCAATACAAGTGTTTTTAGAAGAAAATGACGTAAAGAAATACAAGACATATAACACAAAGACGACTGTTGGTTCAATAACAGTCGTTGCTGGAAATTCTAGAAATCTTGAATATGATCCAACACTTATTATAACAAACAAAGAAAAAGACATTGACAACTTTCAAGAGTGCAACAACGTATATTCTTTATATGATATAGACAATGGAAATATTATACATCCATTATTTGACGTAAAAGACCTATGCTATTAGTCATATATAAGAAAATATGCAGATTTTGATGATTCTAAGAACTTAAGTGAACATTATCTAGACATTTTAGCACCACAATTCAATTAGGATGTTTTAGCTTGTCCTTAGCTTTGTTCAAGTATTTTCATACTTACAGATACTGTAAAAAACTACATTGGAATGAAACAAGCTTTAGGAATATCTAAGTATTCAGATACTCCTGAAACAGCAGCTGACATTGACTATACATTCCAGATAAGTGAATATCCTCTAAAGACAATAACATATACAAATGTTCCTAGAGATAATGATGATGCAAATAGATTTGACATAAAAAGAGAATTTAACAACATTGACTACAATTGTGTAATTGAAGTTCCAAGTGACTTTGAAAAATATAATGATTTCAAAAGTGGAAACATTTTTGGAAATATATTGTTTTGTAAAAACTACTACAATTCAATGTATTCAACACAAATGTCATCAGAAACTAGACTTGATAATTTCAGACAATATATAGGTGCATTTTCATGCGGTGAAAAAATATACTTGAAATATCTAGATGACACCACATACCAAAGCAATGATAGCGTCAATAAGACATAGCCAATAGAAAAATTTGACAGCATTGCTGTTTCATATCAGAAAATAGAGTCTATTGATGTCAATATGATGTATAGAAACAACATAAAGCATAGATCAAGCATATATTCAATTGAAATTGACAAGACTGGTTTAGACAAGACTAGTTCATAGAACACTCTTAATAAACTTAGAGAATAGATAATACAAGAAATAAAGAACAACGTAAGATTGATATCTTAGGCTGTAAGTCCTGCTAATACAACATTGTTTGACGTCAAAATACAAGGATGAATGTATAATGAGTATAAAGGCAACTGATATAACAAGCATCATAATTGATGAAGAGAATGACGTAAACATAATGACTTTAAACAAGTCAATAGTACGGTTGTTGTCAAATGATCTTGAATTATGCTAGCAAGATGCATATACTCCTTAGATATGGGAATGCAAGTGGTTCAACAATACTGAAATAAGTGGATATCCAAAAGGATATTGTGTATGGTATAACACTGAAGATCCAGCTGAATTTGTCCAAAGCAACAAAGGAAAAATACTTAGATATGTGTATGACAATGCGTTGCTTAAAAACATATATGATGACTTAAGCGGAGTAAAGAAAGACACATTTTTGAAAGAAGTTATTTCAGGATATTATGACAAGACTACAGGCATATCATGTGATACATTGTTTGACATTGGAAATTTGTCTGCTCCAGCTGCTATTTATATATCATTGTCAGACAACAATCGTGAGCATATTTTTGTAAACAACAAGCTTAATAGCAAATATTGGACATAGTTCACAATAAATGACGCAAAAAACACATTGCTTAATAATTTGCTATGTAGCCATATAAGCAATATGTTGTCAACACATGTGCAGCTGTATCATATGGGAAATTCTACTACAAGTTCATATATAGATACATTTGCAAGAAAAGACTTGACTAACATAACTAATTTGCAAAAATTTGGATCACATGAATTTCAAACAACAACATCTGGATTTGACTACGTCAAATTGTTTGTGAAACAACCATTTTCATTAAGTGTAAGATATGTAAATTCTGTAGCAAAGGAAAAATACAAAAAAGTATATTGGAAGCTAGCATCTAAAGACAAGTACACTACAAATGGAATTTTTACGCTTGAAGGTTCTAATTTAGCAAGATCTGTTCTTGAAGGATGTAACAACTATTTGTCAGACAACATAAATATAGTGCTGAATGACTTGATAGGCCAATACAAGACAATTTCTGACATAACATATACTGCAAACAAAAGCATTTATGCTGTTCCAGTTACTACTAAAGACTTTAGTGAAATTCAAAATAGGATATCTGCATACAATGCTACATTCAAGATAGTTCCAATATCAACAGAATTGTCTAGCAACATAAGCAGCATAATAGATCAATATGTGATGAAAGAAGAAGATGTGCAAGTAAACTATGCAAGTGTTCGTTATTCATTCAACAGATGGTTTAGACAATGGAATAGTGGATATCTTGAACACGGTGGAATAATTCCTATATAGCGAAATGCAATGTCAGTTATAGTTAATTTTGACTGGAAATACAAGAAGAATGGCGTAGAAAAAACTGCACCTATATATGACTATCCATAGTCATCAACATCTTTTTATGGATATCATGACACATTTGATGAAGAAAGAAAATTGGTCAGCAATATAGATTTGAACTTAAAGAGAAATCGCTATGTGGTAAACATAACTCCAGTAGTAAACAACTATAAAAATGCGTTGTTTGGTGATGATGTAGGATATGCAACTATGCCAGACAAAAACGGCATATATGTGTCAAATGAAGTAACTCATATGAAAAATGACTCTTTTACTATAATAACATATCCACATGATGATGTGCAATTCATATCGTACTATGTAAGTGGCTATAAAGAGATAATATAGAAGGATATTTGAAGATGGAAAACTATGAATTGTCTACAGCATATGGAATGATGCACAGCACAAACTAGCTTGTAAACTAGTATGTATATAACAGTAGTTTCAGGTAGTTGTTCAACAATGACCTTATATTGCAGAAGTTGTTTGATGAAATATACAACACTAATGAGAATGGAATTCAAGCATATAATAGCAAGAAGACATACAATAAAGGTGAAATAATATGGTTTAAAGCAGACAATCATAAAGGAATTCCAACTTTATATCTGCTTGAGTCTATCATAGACAACAATAACAATGTTCCAACATTGGAATATGAAGATGAATTATATTCATTTGACAAGTCAGGATGGAAAGACAGAAATGAATATAACACATTTCTGAACAATGAAGTAAGTGCATATATAAACTAGATTCTCAACAAGCACATAGATATATTCCATAACTTTGACAAAGACTATCATCCATTTTCAACTATAAAGAATAGTGATGATGCGTCTAAAAAGATAATGCTAACTGATATGTCTAATATTGATAAAGACAGAAACTAGATGTTTTTCCCATTTTAGACTTTTCCATTGCAAAAAGACAACACTATAATAGGTGGTTATTGTCGCCAATGGGACAATGGTTTGCTTGAATATGATGTGCTTTTCTAGCTAGGAAATATTGGAACTCCTACTATATACAATGGCACAACATATTAGACTATTGTATGTAACAACTTAGACATATCAGGAGTAGACAGTTCAACTAAGTATTTTGTAGATGAAAAAGCTGCTAATATGTTCAATAATACATATGAATGTAGTGTTGTACTTGAAGATATGGTGCAGCTTAATAGAAATGATTATTGCAATTCATATTCCGGCAGAATACAGTTTCCAATAGAATTTGTAGATTTGAACTATATGATATTTAGTTCAAGCGTCAGATCATGTGAAAAAGACATATCTAAGCAATCAATAGATTGCAACTAGAACAGCATAACATATATAAACAAACAAAAGACAAGCATTGATCCATTATTGTTGCTTATGCCTGACATTAAAGTAAAGAAAGGAAACAGAAATGGATTAGTGTCAAACAATTTTCATTGCCAAATAGTAGGAAAGTGGAAGTAAATCAGTATGAACAATTTTAATGCTAAAAACATCATAATGAACATTGATGGAAAAGTTGGACTTCCATACAATACACCAAATGATGTAATCATAAAAGACAACGAATCATTGAACTATGGATTCAATAATGCTGTTCAATAGTTAGTTGATAATGATTTGTATATCTAGAAATCACTTGAAGAGCAGAAAAGATATTAGCCAGGTCCTGAAATACTTGATGACTACTCTATACAGAAAGAGATAGATAACTATAAATACATGAAGTATGATGAAAGTGGTCTAAAGATACTTCAGAAGAAAGAACACACATTAAGTTCTACATTGTATAAAGTTAACAATTGTAATGCATTATATGCATTCAAAGACGGAAGATACTATGTTTTAGCTACAGATGGTCTATATGTTGGCTATGAACTTTCAACACTCGCTAAAACAAACATAACTTGCAATGCAAATACAACTAAAATAAGTGCAGTATACTACAATGTAGACAATCATACATTGCTTTTTAGTGGAAGTGGTGAGTTAGCTGGAAAAATAGTAAAAGCCTATGATCTTGACTAGTAGAATGAAACACCTACAAATATAAATAACATTACCATACAAGTAAAATATCCAAACAATACGACAAATTTAACAGAAACTATAACAGAAATAACATACGACACTATTTCTGAAACTATGTATATTGGAACAACAACTCAAAATGACATAGATGGCTATTTGTATGAATTTGTTGGATTGAACAATATAAAAGATCTTAATGGAAGCATACTTGTAACAAGAATAGAGCCTATTGACAGCAAAATAACTACTATATGCCCTTTAAGTGGTGACATAAACACAAGAAAACTTTTTGCTGGAACTATAAATGGTCTGTATGAATCATATGAAGATTTCTAGTTTGGAAATCTTATGCAAAAATATTCATTGCCAGATGATGCAACATTGACAGTAAATGACTTTACACAGTTTGCTGGATATGATGTAATTGCTACAAACAAAGGAATATATGCATATAACAGCGTTACATATTAGCTTACTTAGTTGTTGCAAAATAAAAATGTAAAAGCATTAAAAGAAATAGATGGAAAGCTATATGCTGCTGTATCAGATGGAGTGTATGAGTATACAAACATTTCTACTTCAACTCAAAGAAAAATATGCACACTGACATCTGAAAATGCAACTGGTGTATGCAAAAACAACAATGGAGTATTAGCAATATCTACTAACAAAGGTGTTTTAGTCACAAATACATTAGAAGCATCAACACCTACATTCGTAAGAATTGACAAAACATTAAATGTAAATTCTATTTGCTCATTAGACTAGATGTTCTATGCTGCTACTAATGACAAGATGTATAAGATTTCAGTGCAGTTTGGAAAGCATACAATAACATCAAAAGAACTGAAAGAGACAACTAATTCTAGTGGAAAGACTATAAGAGAAGCATCAACTGCATTGAGTTTCTAGATAACAAATGTAAAGAAGTTAGACAATACTTTGTATATTTTGACTAATGTTGGTGTTTTTGATTTGCAATACAACAAGTTATTTGGTTTGAATGCAAGCATAAACAACATAAAAAAATATGGAAGATATACTTTAGTTTGCTCAAGTAAAGGAATTGTTGTAAATTATGAAAACACAAATAGAGTGTATTTAACTAGTGTAAATGTAATTGATGCTACATTGTACAATGATACAATATTTATAGCAGCATATAATGGTTCATCTGCTACTACATTCTATGAAGCAAACATATATGACATAGAAGCAGGAAAAACAAATGCATTTTCCAGAATGCAGATTATAAATGGAAGCACATGGCAAGATTCATCATTTGACGGTGTAGTAACAAGTCTTGAAATACTCAACAATAATATCTATGTTGCACGTGGAAATAATATAAGCTGCATTCCATTTGGCTCATACATAAAAACTACAGACAAAACTAATGTTTTTAATCCTGGAAGTGATATAACTAATGTCAATTTTATGACAGATACTAGTTTTGTTTTGCATTCAAACACTTTGTTTACTCCAGATGGAAGTGATTTGAACATAGAAATGTATTTGAATGTAAAAGAGAAAAATACTTCAAGCAAGTCAAAGCTATATGGTCTAGACTATGACTCTATGAGTTTTGTTGAGTTGACAGCTAAAACTAAGCCTGTAATATTTGTAAATCCTACAAGTGATTATGGAATAAAAAATGTAATAAATGTAGGAAACAATGATTCAAAGTATACAGTGTTTACATTAAGTGGCGCAAATGAAAAAAATATATACTTTTTTGAGCATAATTCTGGAACAAATAGATACGATGGTGTAGACACGATAGCATCATTTAACCGTAATCCTCCTACTTATAAAGTTGCAGCAGCTAATGTAAATTCATTAATAGACATTACAAATACTGTTGTTGATGAAAACATAAGCAAATATCTAATAAATAGAACTAAAGCTGGATTTTTAGTAGGAACAGACTCTGGCATATATAAGTTGCAAGAAGAAGTTGAAATACATGGCTTAAGTTCAAGCAAAACTGCTGGACCAATAGATGGAATAGCATAGTTTGACATGTCAGAATATCTTGCATTTTCAGTGAATATAGATGGAAAAATTCAACAGTCAAAAGAAGCTATGTATATGGCAATCAAGAGTGGAAATCTCTTGTCAGCTGCAACAGGTTCAAAAAGTGATGGAGAAAATAACAACAAATTTGACTATGCAATGTTGAAGTCATGCATTACAGGCAAAAGTTTGACTAAAGCTAAGATCTTCAACAGTATTAACAACAATGAACCACAACAAGTATATATAAGCAATTCATCTGGAATTTCATGCATAGACTTAGTGAGAAATGAAGATGTAGATGGTTCAATTACACAATATTCATATTCGCTAAATATAACCGATGCAGTTGCTGTATTTACTGCTAATAGTGGAGATGAAATAAAAGATTTTGATGTTTCTCCAAATGGAACATTGTTTGTTGCTACTAAATCTACAATATATGCAAAAAGAAACAATGTTCTTAAGAGTGTAAATCTTGAAAGTGGTTGCTTAATAGATAAAATATGCATAGCACTTAACAACAACAACACATACTACAATGTTGGAATTGCAACATATTCAAAGTCATCAACATATGGTGCATTTTTATTTGAATATAGTGCAACATCTAAGACTTTTACATATTCAAAACATAATTCTTGCAATAGCAGAACATCATGGCCAATAGTAATAAAAAATATTGGTAGTAATATTTATCTAGCATGTAGAGTTGGAACAGATCAAATTGCAGTATTTACTAGTGTCAATGACAATATACATATATACAACATTGATGGCATAACCGGTTCTGGTTATGAATTTAACCTCTTCAATAGTATTGATTCACGAAATAAAAGACAAAATGGTTGGTTTATATAGAATTCAACTACACATGATCTTATTAGCATGGCTATAGATGATGATTTATTTATATTAGATGACACGACTATTGAAATAGAAAACTAGAGAGAAACAATATATATAGATGCAAACTTAAATGTACATTAGTTGTTCACTCTCAATGCAGATGATTTTGTGTATGACGGAATAAATGAAAGCTTGATGTATATAGTCAAGTCTGGAAACAAAATAGCAAAACTTACAAGAAAAGATTTGCCAGACAACACACTTCAGAAAATAGTGCCAAATTTAAGTTAGCCTATTCTAAACATATCTAAAGTTGACGTAACAAAAGATTATGCAGACAATTTAGGACGCCATACATTAACAAAAACAAATATTGTAGCTTGTGTAAAAACATCAAGCGAAAAATATCAAGTAAGAGCAGGAAGATATGAAATAAATTCTAACTTGAATGCAGTGTCACCTGCTATGACTGCAAAACTTGTAGATGCAATTGCTGACATAAGCAACAATGTAGTGATGTACATTGATGAATCTGGAAAATTGTATTACTCAAATATTTCATATGATTCTAACGCAAATATAGTAAGTGCAACACCAACATTAAGCCAAATGCAGATAAACTTAAATGGAAAGAAAGCATTTAGATTCTGCAATATATATGACACAATCTATATTTTGCTAGCAGATGGCTTATATACAATAAAATTCTAGAATGGAATAGCATCAGTTGGCCAAAATATTCCTTTAGATTCAAGTGCAAGCATAAGAGAAATATATTCAAATGATGATCTTATAATAGCAAAAACTTCTATAGGTGAATATTCTCAAGATTAGATTGGAAGTACGACATTTTATAGAACAAACACTAAGACACATACATTTGAAGAT
>AUXO016284936.1_pt1 | contig 13757 bp, 9 predicted proteins | sample 768731 | NCBI WGS metagenome assembly AUXO01 (sample SAMN02715735, study PRJNA202380) | gut metagenome | biome: sheep rumen | host: Ovis aries | place: New Zealand: Palmerston North
GGACTTTCAGCAGTACAGCACAGCGCATCTCTTGAGACAACATCAGTAGTAAGAGCAAACGAGATCACATCAAAGTTCTCACACACAAGACCGGACGGATCAGACTGGTATACAGTTAATGCAGACCTTCAGTACGGCGAGAACCTTGCAGAAGGCTACAGCACAGCAGACGATGTTGTAAATGCATGGATGGCATCACCTTCACACAGAGAGAACATCTTAAGATCAGACTTCACAACATGTGCTATATCTACAACAACAGTTAACGGCAGAACATATTGGGCACAGGAGTTTGGAATCTAATTTAACCCCAAATCTTAATAAAATTAAAATATACAAATGCGCAAAAAAAGCTCTTTATCATAACGATATAGAGCTTTTTTTGTGGGAGAAATGTTGTAAATCTAAAAAAAATATAAACTCTATTGACTTGAAGTTAACTCCAAGGTGTATCCTCACGTCATCAAATCAAACGATAAGAGGATATATAAATGTACGATATTTTAAATACAATTAATTCACCTGATGACGTTAAGAAGCTTTCTGCTGCTGAGCTTAAGCAGCTGGCACCGGAAATGAGGGAGGCTCTTTTCAACAGACTCACTAAGATCGGCGGTCATTTCGGACCGAACTTCGGTATGGTGGAAGCAACTATCGCGCTTCATTATGTGTTTAATTCACCGGTAGACAAGTTTGTGTTTGATGTTTCACATCAGAGCTATCCCCACAAGCTTCTTACAGGCAGAAAAAACGGATATATAGTAGATGAATGTTTCGGTGAGGATTCCGGATATACTAATCCTGAAGAGAGCGAACACGATTTCTTTAATGTCGGTCATACATCAACCTCTATAGCACTTGCCCTTGGACTTGCAAAAGCGAGAGATCTGAAAAAGGATACGGAGAATGTTATCGCAGTGATAGGTGATGGTTCCCTTTCGGGTGGTGAAGCTATGGAAGCATTAAACGCTGCCGGAGAGCTGAAGACCAATTTCATCATAATTGTCAATGACAATGAAATCGCAATTGCCGAGAACCATGGAGGACTTTACAGGAATCTTGCTGAACTGAGAGATACTAAGGGGGCAGCTTCCAATAATATATTTAAGTCATACGGCCTTGACTATATTTATGAAGAAAACGGAAACGATATTCAGTCCATGATATCTTTGTTCAACAGAGTTAAGGATATCGATCATCCGGTGGTTCTCCATATCCATACAAAGAAGGGACTCGGATATGAGATAGCTGAGAAGAACAAGGAAGCATGGCACTGGACAATGCCTTTTGACAGGGAGACAGGTAAACCGACTTTCAGTTTCGGAGATGGTGAGAGCTATACAGGTCTTACTATCGACTATATTATGAAGAAGGCAAAAGAGGACGAGAAATTTGTAGTAGTTACCCCTGCTATGCCGGGAGCCATCGGCCTCATGCCTGAGCAGCGTGCCGAACTTGGGGATCAGTATATGGATGTTGGTATTGCAGAAGAAGCTGCCGTTGCTATTGCCTCCGGTATTGCGAAGAATGGTGCGAAGCCGCTTGTTGTTACCAATATGACATTCATTCAGAGAGCCTATGATCAGATTTCACAGGATGTATGCATTAACAACAATCCTGTAACTATAGTACTGAACTTCGCTTCCTGCTATGGACTTACCGATGTGACTCACCTTGGTATCTTCGGCCTGGCAGCCTTCAGCAATATCCCAAATCTCATTGTACTCGCTCCGACCTCCAAGGAAGAGTATCTGAACATGCTGTCATGGTCTGTGGATCAGAATGAGCACCCTGTTATGATACTTATTCCGGGTAATGAGGTTACAAACAGACCTGCTGATACAGATTTTTCAGATATCAATAAGTACAAGGTTGAAAAATCAGGAGAAAAGGTAGCCATACTTGCTCTGGGTGATTTTTATCAGAAGGGTGAAGCATTGGCTCAGGCTATACAGGAAAAACTTAATATCACACCAACGCTTATCAATCCAAGATTTGCATCAGGTGTTGATGAAGAGCTTCTTACTAAGCTTAAAGCTGATCACGATATAGTTATCACTCTTGAAGACGGAATACTTGAGGGCGGCTTTGGTCAGAAGATAGCATCCTACTATGGTACAGATTCTGTGAAGGTGCTGAACTATGGTCTCAGTAAGGAGTTTTACGATCGTTACGATCCGGAGGAGCTTCTGAAATCTGTAGGTATGACAGCGGAACAGATTGTGGAGGATGTCAAAAAACTGATTTAATATATAGGTTATAGAGGCTTGACATACTGTAAAGCTTAAGCCTCTATAACCAAGTTTTTGGAGATTTATTATGACTATAAAAGAAGTCTGTGAAAAATACGATTTAACTCCTGATACTCTCAGATATTATGAGAGAGTTGGTGTCATTCCGGAAGTCAAGAGAACTTCCGGCGGCATCAGAGATTATCAGGAAGAGGACCTGGGATGGGTTGAAAATGCCATTTGCATGAGAGACGCAGGTGTTCCTATAGAAATGCTGATAGAATATGTGAAGCTCTACCAGCAAGGACAAGCTACTATAGCAGCGAGAACCAATCTACTCAAGGAAGTCAGAGAGCAGATTCTGGAAAACAAGAGAAAATATGATGTTGCTCTCGAAAAGCTTGAATATAAGATTGGGCGTTATGAAGAGGCTGAGAAAACCGGAATTTTGTCCTGGGAATAAATGTTTATGATGTCCGGCAATATTTTCTTCGTAATAAAATATCATGAAAATATATTGTGACTGACTCTAAGAAGCTATTCCGTCTCTCAGGTAGTATACAGCAGGATAGCCGTAAGGCACGAAGGCGATGGTATTATGACCGTCATACGTTATAACCTGGGCACCTGAGCTTAAACTGAACCGTCCGTAATCACCTGCGACTGAACTCCATGTCTTATTGTTAACCTTGACATAATTCACTTTCATAAGAGAGGTACGTTCGCCCTCTTTGGAGTAATCATAAAATTCTACTGTTATAGTTTTAGGATCGTAAGCGGTTATGTCTATATACTCCTGAAGATCAGAGGAATAGTAAGTGCCCTGAACATGTTGCAGCTGATCTGTATACAACTGAACTAAGGTTTTCAGGACATATCCCTTCATGCCATTGTAGTTAACAGAATAAAAGTACTTGTTATTGTCAGCGATTTCTGTGACAGTGGCTCCTTTTGGTATCTCTGCATACACTTCGGCATCAGTACTCGGCAGACTTCTGAGACTTGCATACTCGTTGACATTGACGATTATGCCGTAATTGGAAACGGCAGTCTGCGGTTCCATATAGTCAAGGTATGATGACAGGATATATCCGGTTTTTCCGTTGTAGTCAACATACAGGAAACCGTTCCCGGCTTTTCCGAGATATGTGACTTTTGAGTATAGAGGTACCTGAGTTATGGTCGGAGCGTCAGAGGACGGCTGAGTTCTGAGAGATACACTGACTTTGCAGAGAACGACATACAATGTGTCACCGGATGACACACTTATATCGGAAGAAATGTAATATGGTGAAGTATCTACATCATCAGAATATGAAATCATAACCGGTATAAGAAGAGACAATACTGCGATAGTAGCAAATAATTTACGAAGATTCATAGCATTCCTCCGTGTTTGATATAAGTTGCACTCTGATATAAAAAAACCAAGTGTAGATTATATAGTCAGCTTTTGCTTTGTATTATTTCAACTTGGTGTTAGTAAAATTACTAATACAATTATATTACAGCGATTTGTCAATGTTTAGAGATTCTCCATAATTAATCTTTTTAAGAATGTGACGAATTGATTTTAATTATAATTTTAATTAAAAATACGATATTTATTGAGGACGTTTTATAAATTTAGGAGTATAATGTTTAAAGCGTTAAACATCTATGTGTGTTTTGCAGCTTATGTGAATGTATTTTTGACATTCGCATCATAATATGGAGGAATAGAATATGAAAAGAATTGTTTCATTGGCCATGGCTTTGGTTATGCCACTTAGTCTCTGTGCATGTGAAGCTACCTCTGTTCCTGCTGCAGGAGAGACTACTGCAGCTGTTGAGATGAGCGAAGGTACCGAAACCGAAGCAGCAGCAGAAACTACTGAGAAAGCCACTGAAGAAGAAACAACTGAAGAAGAGACCACTTTAGCTTCGGAGACTACAGTCGTAGAGGAAACAACTGAAGCTGAAACTGCTGCAGCGGATGAAAAGAAAGAAGAGTATGACGGTTATGTCATCCCTGAATGGAATCCTGAAGCACCGGCTATGCAGTCACTTGTAGAATTTGTAACTGCATCAGTTGATGAAAAATCTGAAGGATTCATCCCTGTAAAGGATAGAATCGCTGTGTTTGACATGGACGGAACTTTAACCTGCGAGACATTCTTTACATACTATGATACATGTATGTTCATTAGTTATTGTCTTGAAGACCATCCTGATAAGGTTTCCGATGAACTTAAGGAAGCAGCCCTGGAGATAAAGCCGGGTTACACTGCAGGTGAGGAGCTTGCCAGAAACTTTGCAAAGGCTTATGCAGGTATGACTGTTCAGGAGCTCTATGATTACGCTGTAGAGTTCGGAAAGAAAAAGACTGACAGTTTCAACAATATGAGATATTGTGACGGCTTCTATCTTCCTATGGTTGAAGTTGTAAAGTATCTCTATGACAATGACTACACCATCTATGTAATCAGCGGAACAGAGCGTACAACATCAAGAGCAATCATTGCCAATTCTCCGATCAGTCAGTATGTAACACCTAATCATGTGATCGGAACTGAATTTGAAGTCAAGGTCAAGGGTAACGAAGACGTAGCTTCCAATATGGATTACAAGTATAAGAATGGAGATGAGCTTGTATTTACAGGTGGATTTATCCAGAAGAACTTAAATGCAAACAAGTCGATTTGGATTGAAAGAGAAATCGGTCAGCGTCCGGTACTTGCATTTGGAAACAGCGGAAGCGATACAAGTATGATGAACTATGCGCTTGATGACAGAAATCCGTATCCGTCACAGGCTTACATGGTAGTCGGAGATGATACAGAAAGAGAGTGGGGACCTCAGAACTGGGAAGAAAAGTCAGCTCAGTACAAGGAGCAGGGCTATATCCCTATCTCTATGAAGAACGATTTTGTAAATATTTATCCTGAGGGTATTACAAAAGCAGATGTACAGTATAAAGAGCCGGTTGTAAGTGATTCTGTCAAGACTGAGGAAACAGAAACACAGAAAGCCGCATAAATGATTTTAATCGTTATTCAAAAGTAGCGTATCGGGTGGCAGAGATTGGTTTCTGCTGCCCGATTATTTATTTTGGCAATTACATCATAAAAATCAGTTATGAAAAAATTATAAAGAGGGGTATAATATCTTAGAGTAGATTTGATGGCACAGATATTTAGATTATTTATTCAGGGAACCACGATTTAGATATGAATAGTAATAAAAAGGGAATGAGCATAAAGGTAAAAGTAGCGATCTCTTCCGTGATTTTTATGGGGGTCCTTACCGTGGCGATAGCATTCACAGGATACAAGCTGTATCATGACAGCATTATAGAGAGATATATCGATTATACCGATACTGTTTTGGAATATGCATATCGCGAGGCAGTAGAGTATGATTTGGGAGATATGATTGCGGATAGAAATACTCCTGAAAATTATGAAAAACTCAGAGCTGAGCTAAACAGTATTAAGGATTCATCAGATATAGAATATCTGTATGCTGTTTACTTTGAGGATATCAACGATATCCACAGTCTACATTATGCAATTAATGCCAAAAACGAGGAGGAGCTTTCCTCCGGACTTCCGCTTTCAGATATTTACACTTATATGGGTAAGCCTTGTGAGTCCGGTGAATTTAAGGATGACACATTGCTGATACTTCAGGATGCTGTCCTGACCGGAAAGAAAGAGAATGGAACTTTGGAAGGATATGCGGATGATTACGGTCATATGCTGAACGGTTATCGCGTTATATTCGATAGTGCCGGTAATGCCGTAGGGCTTATTTGTGTTGAAATAGATATAAATAGAATTAACATTAGTGTACATCGCTATATTCAATCTGTTATAATTATAGCAGTATTGATCACTGCTATGATCGTAATTATATATATGCTCAATACAAAGCATTATCTGGTTGATCCTTTGATAAAGATAGCTAAAAACAGTGATTCTTTCATCAAAAGGATGCAAAGTAATGTTGAGCCTGAGGAACTTGTTTTTGATCCGGTAGAGATAAAATCAAAAGGTGAGCTCAAGCTGCTGGCTGATAATGTTAAGAGGCTGGCAGATGGTGTATCGGCATATATGACTAATCTGAAGATGGTCACAGCCGAAAAGGAACGTATCGGAACAGAGCTATCACTTGCAACGAGGATTCAGGCAGATATGCTGCCTAATACTTATCCGGCGTTTCCAGGCAGACCGGAGTTTGACATCTATGCAACTATGAAACCGGCCAGAGAAGTCGGCGGTGATTTCTACGACTTTTTCCTGGTGGATGAGGATCATCTTTGTATGGTTATAGCAGATGTGTCCGGTAAGGGAATACCTGCTGCACTTTATATGATGGCTGCCAAGATCATAATTGCAAACAACGCTATGCTTGGAAAGTCACCGGCTCAGATTCTGTATGACACCAACAGAACAATATGTTCCAATAATCGTGAAGAGATGTTTATCACTGTCTGGCTCGGTATCCTTACGATATCTACAGGTAAGCTTACGGCAGTCAATGCAGGACATGAGTATCCTGCGATACGAAACGAAGATGGAAAGTTTGAGTTGTATAAGGACATACACTGTTTCGTTGTAGGCGGTATGGAGAATACGAAGTATAACGAGTATGAGCTTCAACTGAAACCGGGAACCAGTATATTCCTTTATACAGACGGAGTTACTGAAGCGGCTAATGCGGATTATAAGCTGTTTGGTACTGACAGACTGATAAATGCTCTAAATAAAGCACCTGAAGGAAAGCCGAATCAGATATTGAAGAACATGAGGAACTCAGTCGGGGAATTTGTCAAGGAAGCTGATCAGTATGATGATCTGACTATGATGTGCATTGAGTATATAGGAAAATAAAGAAGTATATTATTATAGAGAGGTGAATATATGAAAAAATCAAACGAAATTCATTTAATTTCAAACGGCGACGATATTAGTGATGTTTTAAATGAGGCTGCTGAGTTTTCAAAAGGCATAAACCTCTCCGATAAAGATACCTTAAGAGTACGTCTCCTTACAGAAGAGACCATGGGTATGATTAAAACACTTACAGGTGAAGTTGAACTCAAGCTTTCTTTCATTGCACAGCCTGATGAATGTATCATCTGTGTTGAGACAGATACAGAGATGAGTGCTCTCAAAAAGGATGACTTGCTTTCAGTATCATCTTCAGGTGAGAATGTTTTGGCCAAGGGTATCATGGGCAAGATAAGAGATGTTTTTGAGACTGCATTTCTGATGCCTCTGGGAGATGATTTTTCTGATTATGCTCCGGCATCTCTTATGGATGGTATGACTATGAATATGTATTCCGGGCATCTTATGGATGTCGTTTATTGGAATCTGGAAAGCTATAAGAGCAATGTCAAGGCAGATAAGGATTCACCTGATCAGGTGGATCGTTGGGATGAGCTTGAGAAATCAATCGTATCCAACATTGCAAGCGATGTACAGGTAGGTATTAAAAACGGACATGTTGTAATGAATATAATTTACAAATTAACAAATTAACAGAATGTTAAGTTAACAATACTGTAGGTTAATGCGTATCATGTTGAGGTGAGATATTACCCTCAACATGATTTTTTTATATAGGATGTTCATGTTATATATGGAATATCTCATGTGCCGTAGGCAGGGGTAAGTTCATAAAGTCAAAACATCAATCGTATGGTATAATTCTGTTAATAGTAACTGTGGCAGGACAGTTTTATGGGAGGTGTAAGAGTGAAAAAAACTCTGGTCATTACTATCAACCTTGTCATCATGGCGTTGATACTCTTCTTCATAATTCAATATGCCAATACCAAAGTGAACGATAGTCACAAAAGCTCTGTCCAGGCTTTTGAGAAAATGACGATTTCTGCCGAACAGATCGTCACCAATTATCTTGAGGATGAGCAGCATCTCTGCGATATATGGTCGAATTATATCAATCGTTCCGCAGAAGCCGGATCGCCCATGACTGCAGAGGAAGCTATATCTTTTATCAGAAAGGCCAAGATTTCTCCTGCCATATATGGACATCTGATATTTCCGGATGATCCGTTGAGAAATGGTATATCTACTCACCCGGGATTATCGGATCCCGGTGACTATTCAGTTTCATACCGCAATATCAATTTGTTTGACAATCTTTCAGAGATCAGCGGTGTAGACGGTGTTGTCAGTCTGACAAGAGCTTACACAAATCCTCAAAATGGCGTACAGTCCATTGCATTTATGAATTATGTAACTGTATTGGATGAAACCTCGGGAGAACTTAAGAAGGCTCTGCTCATGAGAGTGGAGCCGGTAAGTACTCTCGAGGATAAACTTGTTTTCTTTAACGGTGAGTATGAAAGCGTCGAGATCTCACTCATTAACAAAGACGGAGATTATCTGGTTCACGGTAAGTCTCTGAAAAATTCTAATTTCTTTGAATATTTTAAATCTTATAATATCGTTGATAACACCGTATATAATAATATGACAAACGAGGTGACATCGGAATTGGGAACCATCACGATGTTAAATTCAAAAGGGGAGGAATGTGTTATTTCCCATATACCTTTGAAATCCATGAAAACCTGGTTCCTTTTGGCATACTTACCGGCCAAGAATCTGTCGTCCAATACTGTGGTCGACTGGCTGCTGCTAGGTATGGTCACACTTGGTTTACTTGTATTACTTATTTTCAATTGCCTGATTCTTATGATCTATAACCGTGAGCTGACAGCAGCGGCTGAAGTGGCCAATCAGGCAAATGAGGCAAAATCACACTTTCTGTCCACTATGTCACATGACATCAGGACGCCTATGAATGCAATCCTGGGACTTAATGAGATGGTCCTCCGTGACAGTCATGAGGAGGAAATCGTAAAATATTCCGAAAGCATCAGAACAGCGGGCAAAACTCTGTTGGGAATTATTAATGATATCCTTGATTTTTCAAAGATAGAAGCCGGAAAAATGGATATTATCAATGTCGATTATTACTTTGTTTCCATGCTCAATGATCTTGTCAATATGGTCCAGAGCAAGGCAGAGGACAAGGGACTGTTACTTAATATCGATATCGACAGGGATATCCCGATGATACTAAATGGAGATGAGATCCGCATTAAACAGGTTATCACCAATATCCTTTCAAATGCGGTTAAATATACAAAAGAAGGTTCCATAACTTTCAAGGCAGGATATAAAAAATCAGAAGATAATGACTCTATAAAGCTGCTTATAAGCGTAAAAGATACGGGCATAGGCATTAAGCCTGAAGATATGAAGCGCCTGTTTATGGCTTTTGAACGTATAGAAGAGAAAAAGAACAGAAATATTGAAGGAACAGGTCTCGGAATGAGCATTGCACAGAGCTTTCTCAATATGATGGGCAGTCATATTGAAGTGGAAAGCGAATACGGGAAGGGATCTACATTCTCCTTTGAACTTGTGCAGGGAGTAAAAGACTGGAGTCCTATAGGTGATTACGAGGAAACCTTCAGAAGGACCGTATCCGAGAGAAAGAAATATCGGGAAGTCTTTACGGCACCTATGGCAAGATTGCTTGTGGTTGATGATACTCAGGTCAATCTCTCGGTTTTCGAGAGTTTGCTTAGGCGCACTAAAATAAAGATAGATACTGCTGCCAGTGGAGATGAGGCTATCGTACTATACAGACGGAGGCATTATGATGTTATATTCCTTGACCATATGATGCCGGATAAAGATGGTATCGATACTCTGAAGGAGATGAAGGAAATCACTGATACGCCAAACTCAGATACACCTGTAGTATGTTTCACTGCCAATGCTATATCCGGTATGCGGGAAATATACATAAGTGCCGGTTTCGATGATTACATTACCAAGCCGGTTGATCCTGCCAGGCTTGAAATGCTGCTGCTCAAGTATATTCCGAAGGGAAAAATTGCTCCGGCGTCGTTAGATGACGATGAGGAGTATGTCTCAATCCCGGAGTTCCTTTTCGGGATTGAGGCAATCGATGTTGATTCCGGTCTGAAGCATTGCGGAAGCCGTGAAGCATATATGAGCACATTAGAGATGTATCTTGATGCCGCTCCGAAAAATATGGATGATATCAAGAAATATTGGGCGACAAGAGATCTAAAGAACACTACTGTCAAGATACATGCTTTGAAGAGTACTTCACGTTTGATAGGAGCTGTAAAACTCGGAGATTTTGCGGCAAGACTGGAAAAAGCAGGTGAAGCCGGAGATGCAGTTACGCTGGAAAGAGAGATAAGCGACCTTCTTAAACAATACAGTGAGCTGGTAAAGGAACTTGAACCTCTCAATGACATAAAAGATGATGATATAGAAGATGACCGGGCAGTGATATCACATAAGGATATAAAAAATGCTTATACAGATATTCTGGAATTCTGTAATTCTTTTGATTATGACAGTGTGGGCAATATGGTTGAAAATCTTGAAAAGTACAGATTTCCGGAAGACGAAGCCTCAAGATTTGTAAATCTCAAAAAGGCTGTAGACAATTTTGATTATGACCTGATACCTGAAATTCTATCAGAAAAAGAAGGAAAGTAGGAGGTGAACTTATGATCAAAAAAATGGAACTGACCAGAAAGATATTGATGGCTGCAGGTGCTGTTGCTATGATATTTTGCTTGGCTGCGTGTGGACAGAAAGAAAAAGCCGATGCAGAATTTAAACCGGCACTATCAAAAGACACAACATGCTCCATCAAGGTTGCGGGCAGTTACTCAAATTTCGAATCGCTTGAAAGTGAATTTGAACGATTTTATGAGTATTATCCCAATGTAACTCTCAATTATGTTTATTTGGATGATTATGAACACACTATCGCAAGTGCTCTTATGAGTGATGAAGCACCGGATATCTATGTTACTGCTTCATGGATGCTGGATAAAGAGAGTATGAAACCGGTTTTGGATAATGCCGAGATACTTTCAGACCCGTCCTTGAATATAGATCTCGACTGTATCCGCAAAGGTGCCCGATGGAATTTGGAAAACGGAGATGTCATCATGCTTCCGATATTTACAAGATCTTATGGAATGCTTGTAAATATGGATATTTTTGAGAAGAATGGACTGGAGGTTCCGAAAACTTATAGTGAGCTGGTTTCTGTTTGTGACAAGCTTAAAGCAGCCGGATATGAAACACCTATCATGGGAGCAAATTGTACTACGGTTGCCGGAATGTATTACGCATTTGCATTTCCGCTTTTCTGCAATGATGTCATCAAAAATCCGGATTACATGGAACCACTTAACGCTATGGAACCGTCTGCCGGAGAGATTATGCGCCCTGCTCTTCTGAAGCTAAAGACATTTGTGGACTCGGGATATCTGAATCCTGATCTTTGTTCTCAAGAAATAGAGGATGATTACAATGCTGTAATCATGCGCTATTTCGAGGGTGATGTCCCGATTATGCTGGGAAGCGGAGATATGGTTTCAGGTACACAAAAGCGTGAGAGCAAATCAGAATCATTTATGGCAGCTCCATTTAAATACAAGTTTTTTGTGGTACCGCTTGGAGATGATGGTGGATATTTTCTGGACTCTGTCAACCTTTTCTTCAGTGTGAACAAAAACAGCAGTAATCTGGATATGACCAATGAATTTATCAGATTCCTTACGAGAGAAAAAGAACTGGGTAATATGGCTGCAATAAAAAGACTTATTACTCCGACAAATGATTTTTCTCTGGATGAAGTTTATGCATCTCTTGAAAACTTCCCTGAGGATAGGGCTTTCAGTTATCAGGAAACAGGATTTAGTGATGCAGTAGGCAAAGAGTTTCGTGCTGCTGCCTACAAGGTTGCAAACGGTATAATGACTGTTGATGAGGCAGTAGCCGCATACGGCAGTTTGTGGGATAAATAAGCTCCACAGAAAGGATACTTATGGAAGAACGCGTAGTGGTTGTAGATGATGATGCTATTATGTTGAGAAATGCTAAAACGGTTCTTTCAGAGGCCGGGTTTAAGGTTACATGCCTTAAAAGTGGTCGCATGTTGCTGGATTATGTTATGAAAAATACCATAGACATGTTGCTTCTTGATATCAAAATGCCGGATCTTGACGGCTTTGAAACTCTAAAGCTTCTTAGATTATGGGAAAAAGAAAACGCAAAGAAAGAAACTCCGGTCATTTTCTTTACAGCCAACGACGACTGTGTATCGGAAACCAAGGGGCTGTCTCTTGGGGCTATGGATTTTATCAGAAAACCTTTTGTTGCTGAGGTTCTGACCTTACGCGTGAGACATCTTCTCGATCTTATCAAACTTCAGCGTGATCTGCATGCAGAGGTTGAACGAAAGACAAAAGAGATAGAAAAATTGTCGATCCATATCGTACAAACGATAGCGGAAGCTATTGATGCCAAAGACGCCTATACAAAGGGTCATTCCAGCAGAGTAGCGGAGTACTCTAGAGAGATTGCCAAAAGGGCCGGATATTCTTTTGAAATGCAGGAAGAAATATATATTATGGGACTTCTCCATGATGTCGGTAAGATCGGAGTCCCGGATGCCGTGATCAATAAACCGGGAAAACTCACTGATGAGGAGTATGCAACGATCAAAACACATCCTGTCAGAGGCGACAAGATACTACGAAACATTGAGGAAATGCCAAAGCTTGCCATTGGAGCCCGGTGGCACCATGAGCGTTACGACGGTAGAGGTTATCCTGACGGACTGTCAGGCGAAGACATTCCTGAAGAGGCACGGATCATTGCGGTTGCAGATGCCTATGATGCTATGACCAGTAACAGAAGCTATAGGGGTGTTATTCCTCAGGAAGTTGTCAGGAGTGAATTGGAGAAAGGCTCGGGAACACAGTTTGATCCGAGATTTGCTGCAATAATGATTGAAATAATAAAAGAGGATGTTGATTACAAACTGCATGAGTCATAAGTACTGTCGGGGTATTATCCGGGTATCCTTGATTCAGACGACACATTAAAGGGGGATAAATATGAAAACTGCTGTTATAGGTGTCGGTAATATGGGGAGCAAATATGCTTCTTTGCTTTATGAGGGAAAGATAGATGGAATGGAACTTGCTGCACTGACCAGAATGAGATCCCCTTACAGCGAGATGCTTAAACCAGCTGTGGATTCCGGAATTCCGGTTTTTGATTCGGCAGATGAAATCTTTGCAGCCTTGGACAAAGGTGATTTGGATATAGATTCTGTAGTCATTGCAACTCCACATATTTCCCATGAAGATATTGCGGTCAAAGCATTTGCACATGGGCTAAATGTTTTGACGGATAAGCCGTCAGGAGTATATAGCAGACAGGCAAGGAATATGGATGAGGCCGCTGCGAAATCCGGAAAGGTATTTTCAATCATCTTTAATCAGAGGACATCACCAATCTATAAGAAACTAAAGGAAATACTTGAGAGCAAAAGATACGGTGAACTTAAGCGGGTAAACTGGATAGTTACGGATTGGTACAGACCGGAAAAGTATTATAAATTAAGCTCATGGCATGCAACATGGAAAAAAGATGG
>AUXO016373270.1_pt1 | contig 13756 bp, 11 predicted proteins | sample 768731 | NCBI WGS metagenome assembly AUXO01 (sample SAMN02715735, study PRJNA202380) | gut metagenome | biome: sheep rumen | host: Ovis aries | place: New Zealand: Palmerston North
CCCGAGAGCTACCACAGCTTCATGTGGAACAACTTCTTCAGTCACATCGACATTAAGAAAGAGAATGTGCATATCCTCAACGGCAATGCCAAGGATCTGAAGGCTGAGTGCGAGAACTATGAGAAAGCTATTCTGGAAGCAGGTGGTATTGACCTCTTCATGGGTGGCATCGGCCCCGACGGTCATATTGCTTTCAATGAGCCAGGTTCCAGCCTTCAAAGCCGCACCCGTCAGAAAACGCTCACCACAGATACCGTGATTGCCAATAGTCGTTTCTTCAATAATGATGTCAACCTGGTTCCAAAGACAGCCCTTACTGTCGGAGTAGGTACAGTGATGGATGCCAAGCAAGTGATGATTATGGTGAATGGTCACAATAAGGCCCGCGCCCTTCGTCATGGCGTTGAAGAGCCCATCAATCACATGTGGACAATCAGTTGCTTACAGCAACATCCTCATGCAATCATTGTATGCGATGAAGATGCTACGGACGAACTTAAACACGGCACGTATAAGTATTTTAAGGATATAGAAAAGGAGAATCTCTTGTAAGTCAACGGATTCTAACTGCATAGATGATTGTTAAACGATGCAGTTCAATACTGCCAGTCAGAGCAAAATAATAGTCATTTATTTATTCGCATTATGTTATATACAGAACTTTTATTTCCCACAAATAGTTTGTTTCTTGTTACAGGAGGTGCAGGCTTTATCGGTTCTAACCTGTGTGAAGCTATTTTGAAGATGGGGTATCGTGTGCGTTGTCTCGATGACCTGAGTACAGGTAAACAAGCTAACGTGGATTTGTTTAGGGACAATCCAAACTACGAGTTCATCAAAGGTGATATCAAAGACCTTGATACTTGTATGAAGGTTTGTGAAGGCGTAGACTATGTGATGAACGAAGCTGCTTGGGGTAGTGTCCCTCGTAGCATTGAAATGCCTTTGTTCTATTGTGCTAACAACATCCAGGGCACACTGAATATGATGGAGGCAGCACGTCAGAAAGGGGTGAAAACATTTGTATATGCTTCCTCCAGTTCTGTTTATGGTGACGAAGCACACCTGCCTAAGCAGGAAGGAGTAGAAGGTAATCTCCTTTCACCCTATGCCCTCACAAAACGTGCTGATGAAGAGTGGGCCAAGCAATACACCAAACACTATGGACTGAAGACCATTGGACTTCGTTACTTCAACGTCTTTGGCCGTCGTCAAGATCCGAATGGCGCATATGCTGCTGTTATTCCTAAGTTCATTAAGATGCTGATCAATGACGAGCAGCCAACTATTAACGGTGATGGTAAGCAGAGCCGTGACTTCACCTACATTGAGAATGTGATTGAGGCTAATCTCAAAGCTTGTTTGGCTCCTGATGAAGCTAGTGGAGAGGCATTCAATGTGGCTTATGGTGGTCGTGAGTATTTGATAGATATCTACTATGACCTTAATAAAGCACTTGGAAAGAACATAGAACCCCACTTCGGGCCTGACCGTCCTGGTGACATTAAACACAGTAATGCTGATATAAGCAAAGCAAAGCGTATGTTGGGTTATGACCCGCAGTATGATTTTGCCCGTGGTTTGAACGAAGCAATTGAATGGTATAAGGCTAATCTTTAAATGGTCTACAACTCCTTCCTCTTTTTAGTCTGTTTTCCGCTGATATTTCTTCTTTATTATCTGATACCTGCTAAGTATCAGAGGGGAAGGAATATCTTCCTGCTGGTTGTCAGTTACATCCTGTATATAAACTGGAAACCAGTCTATGCGCTGATACTGCTAGGAGTTACAGGGATAACATACTTGTCAGCGTTACAGATAGAACGTAGCAGAGAACATGCCAAGAGGACTATGATAATTGGAGTGATTTTAGGATTGATACCGCTGCTTTTCTATAAGTATTTCAATTTCATTAATGAGCAAGTATATACGTTGCTATCATTATTTGGATTGCGATATGAATTGCAGGGTTTAAACTGGGCAGTGCCTGTCGGAATCTCATTCTTTACCTTCCAAGCTATAGGCTATGTTTGTGATGTGTATTATAAAAGGATAAGTGCTGAGCGAGATTTCCTGACATATGCATTGTTTATCTCTTTCTTCCCATCCATCTTGTCTGGTCCAATTAATAAGGCATCGTTGGTGATACCTCAGTTAAAGAATCTCAGACCATACTTCGATTATGCAAAAGCTGTTGAAGGTTTGAGAATGATTCTTTGGGGTATGTTTATGAAAGTGGTTGTGGCAGATAGAATGGGATTGTATGTAGATACGGTTCTACCTAACTATATGAACTATACGGGTGTAACTTGTTTCGCAGCCAGTATCTTCTATACCATTCAGATATATGGCGACTTTGCAGGATATTCATTGATAGCGATAGGCGTCGGAAAAGCGTTTGGCTTTGAGCTAACAGAGAACTTCCGCAGGCCATATTTCGCTGTGAGTGTTACTGATTTTTGGCGAAGATGGCATATTTCACTATCAACGTGGCTGAAGGATTATGTGTATATCCCGTTAGGAGGAAGTAGATGTTCGAAGATGAGAAACTATTGGAATATCTTCGTGACATTCCTAGTGAGTGGTATCTGGCATGGTGCTAATTGGACGTTTATTGTCTGGGGTATCTGGCATGGCTTGTTTCAAATCTTTGAGAAGATGCTGGGACAGCAGAAGTGTAACTATGGATGGTTTGGCAAAAGTATCAAGATCATAGTGACATTCTTATTGGTTAATTTTGCTTGGATATTCTTCCGAATGCCTACTCTTGGCGATGCTTGTGGAGTTATCACAAGATTTTTTGATACAAGACTGCCGTTGACTTTCTTCTCAGACAGTATGACTACCATGTTCTTTATGGTTTTAGGACTGATGATACTCTTGTTTAAAGAGATTATGGATGAGTTCTTCCCTGCTCAGATGGAGTGCTTGGCAAGACCCATTTGGCTCAGGTGGGGGGGGCAAATTCTCATACTCTCTCTTATCCTACTGGCAGGTGTCTTAGGGTCTGACCAGTTTATTTACGCTAACTTCTGACAAGAGTATGAAACGGTTTGTTATTAGACTGTTGGTTTTCTTGGCAATCATGTTCGTACTCGACAGAGGTTTCGGATTGGGCATGCGATATCTGCAAGGCCATGCGAAAGGCGGTTATGTGGGGCATCATAATTATATTTTGCACCAAGCGAATGAAGATATCTTGATATTTGGGTCATCGAGAGCCATTCATCACTACAATCCTCAGATAATTGAAGATAGCCTTGGGATGAGTTGTTATAACTGCGGCCAAGATGGAAATGGAATTGTATTGTTCTATGGCTGGTGGCAGATGATAAAAGAACGATATCAGCCCAAGATGATTATCTATGATGTGAATCCTTCTTTTGATTTACTGATAGGAGAGGATAATAGCAAATATCTAGGTTGGCTAAAAAGTGAATATGATCGCGTAGGGGTAAAGGAGGTATTTGAAGATATAGATCCGACCGAGAAATATAAGATGACGTCGATGATGTATCGCTATAACTCCAAGTTCTTGCAGAACATCACAGACTATATACATCCTTTGTTCAATATATCACCGAATGGATATTTACCTCTAGACGGCCAGATGGACACAATGAAGATTAAGAAGGAGGGTGAAGATAAAGAACTATCGTTTGCCTTTGATTCTCTAAAGCTTACTTATATAGAAACTCTCATTAAGGACACAAATGACAGAGGTATTAGACTGATATTTGTCGCATCACCTGTCTGGTATGGAATGAGAAAAGAAGTTTTCGCCCCTCTGATGGAGGAATGCAAGAAGCACCAGATACCCTTTTATGATTTTTCCAACGATATGAATTATGTTCATAACGACAAGATGTTTAAAGATGGCAGCCATCTGAATGTTTATGGCGCAGATGAGTTTACAAGAGAAATTTGTGGAATTTTAAAATAAATAAGAAAATGAAAGAGACAAAGATTTGCGTAATTGGATTAGGTTACGTTGGCCTGCCTCTGGCTCGCCTGTTTTCAACGAAGTACCCCACAGTGGGATTTGATATGAACCAAAAACGTTGCGATGCGTTGATGGGTGGACATGATGCTACACTTGAAGTAGCAGATGACATTCTCCAGGATGCTATCAATAATCACGGGTTCGTATGTACCAGCGACATTGAGAAAATTAAGGATTGCAACTTCTACGTGGTCGCTGTGCCTACTCCTGTTGATGACGACAACAATCCTGACCTTACTCCTCTAGTAGGTGCTTCTACCACCGTTGGTAAAGTTATCAGTAAAGGTGATGTTGTGGTTTATGAATCCACAGTTTATCCTGGTGTTACCGAAGATGAATGCATTCCTGTTGTGGAAAAGGTTTCTGGTCTGAAGATGAATGTTGACTTCTACGGAGGCTATTCTCCCGAACGTATTAATCCGGGTGACAAGCAGCACACCGTTGAGCACATCATGAAGGTGACATCTGGTTCTACTCCTGAGATTGGCAAGTACATCAATGAGGTATATAGTAGTGTTATCACTGCTGGTACTCATCTTGCTCCGACCATAAAGGTTGCTGAGGCTGCTAAAGTGATTGAGAACAGCCAACGAGACATTAATATTGCTTTCGTAAATGAGCTCTCCAAGATATTCAACAAGATGGGCATTGATACTCTTGATGTACTGGAAGCTGCTGGAACCAAATGGAACTTCCTTCCTTTCCGTCCAGGCCTGGTAGGTGGTCATTGCATTGGTGTTGACCCATACTATCTGGCACAATGTGCTCAGCGCCACGGATATAATCCTGAAATCATTCTTGCTGGTCGTCGTATGAATGACGGTATGGGTGAGTATGTGGCAACAGAGACTATCAAGTTGATGTTGAAGAAGGGTATTCAGGTGCTCAATTCCAACATTATCATCCTTGGCTTCACTTTTAAGGAGAACTGCCCGGATGTCCGTAATACCAAAGTGATTGACATCTATAAGGCCTTGAAGGAGTATAACTTGAACATTACCGTTTATGATCCTTGGGCTAATCCCGCTATTGTGGAGCATGAGTATGGCATTAAAGTGGTGAATGAACTTCCTACTGATAAGTTTGATGCTGCCATTGCTGCTGTGGCTCATAAGAAGTTTGAAGGCCTGGATGTTCCTGCTCTCTTGAAGGAGAAGCATGTCATCTTTGATGTGAAGTGCACGCTAGATAAAAAAATCATTGATGGAAGATTATAAGTGAATATAAAGAGTTTAAAGGCCCTTTAAACTCTTTATATTATTTTACAATTTCAGATATACGATAGACCATGAATATAAGATATGTTATAAAAACACTTTTCTATAATCCTAAGAAATTCATTGAAAGTTTTATTCAATATTCTTCATTGTCGCATTTTATATCTGATAAAATGGCAATAAAGATTTTATATAAAATACGTTTTGGAAAGAACATTAACTTAAAGAATCCCCAAACTTTCAATGAAAAGCTATTATGGCTCACTCTATATGATCGACGTCCAGAATATAATCGTATGGTTGATAAATATGAAGCAAAGGAGTGGATTCGAAATAAAATGGGAGATGGCAATAATCAAATGATTATACCTACCTATGGTATTTATGATAGTTTTGATAATATAGATTTTTCTAAACTGCCGAAAAGTTTTGTAATGAAGACGACACACGACTCTGGAGGTGTAATAGTTGTTTCTAACAAGGATGAGTTGGATATGATGTATGCAAGAAAAAAGATGGAGAAGAGCATGCGTCGCAACTATTTTTGGTTCTCACGTGAATGGGCTTATCGTGATATTGTTCCTAGGATAATTATTGAAAAGAAATTAGAAACAAAAGAAAACTCCCCGATTGATTACAAAATATTTTGTTTTGATGGGAAGGCAAAGTACTTATACCTGGTTCAAGACAGAGATATAAAGGAAACGGTAGATTACTACGATATGGAATGGAATCATTTGCCAATTAAACAAGTTTATAATAATAATACAAAGCAAGCCGTAAAACCAAATTGTTGGAAAGAAATGGTTGAAACAGCTGAAATATTGTCAAAAGGATTTCCATTTCTAAGAGTGGACTTTTATGTTGATAAGTATAATCAATATTACATTGGCGAATTAACTTTAACCCCATCTTCAGGGCTTTTGCCAATTACTCCTATAGAATGGGATTATGAAATTGGTAAACAAATTGTTTTGCCAGAAAAATGTAAATAATAAATGGTTGATGTAAGACAAAAAGCTGTTAATGGTGTTATTTGGTCTACTTTAGCTGAAATAGTTGCTAAAGTCATACAGCCATTATCATTTCTTATTCTCACTAGATTGCTATCGCCTTCGGATTTCGGTGTTGTTGCTGTAGCAACGACTATATTATCCTTTGTATATATTATTTGTGACCTTGGGACGTCGAAAGTCTTAGTTCAAATTAAATGTGAGCCCTTAGAATTTGAGAAGTATTGTGATTCCTCATTTTGGTTTAATCTTATAGTGGGTTTATTATTGTTTTCTATTGTATTTGGACTCTCTTCTTACTTTGCAAGTTTTTATGGTCAGCCACAATCCACTATGGTTGTAAAAGTTATGGCAATCCAGATATTGACATATTCATTATCAACTGTTCAAACAGCAATTAGAAATAGAAAAATAGATTTTAAATTTCTCTTTAAAGTACGTTTAATCACTATTGCAAGCCCTCTTTTTATATCAATTCCAATAGCATTCCTCGGAGGAGGCTATTGGGCTATTGTTATTGGAACCGTAGCTGGTTCAGCATTGAATACTCTTGTACTGTGGGTATCTTCTGAGTGGAAACCAAAATTTAGATTCTATTGGGGAGGTTTTAAGGAAATTATCTCCAAATCAATATGGAGCTCATTAGAGCATCTGATAATGTGGATTCCTATTTGTTTGGACACATATCTTATATCTAACTATATGTCTTCAAAAGATTTAGGCTTATATACTACATCACGCTCCTTATTTACCTCTGCCTCTGGACTAACATTAAAACCTATAATGCCTGTATTGTTTACATCACTTTCAAGGATTGAAGATTTTGGTACTTTCAAAATAATGATGATGAAAGCTCAAAAGCATATTTTTACATTTGCAATAATAATTGGTGTAATAGTATTTGCTTTTTCTGCAGAAATAACGGCCATCATATTTGGCAGTAAGTGGGTAGGTATTGAAAAACTAATAGATGTTGTTTTCATTTTTATGAGTTTTGAATATTTTTATTCCGCTATTCTTGAAGGTTTGCGTGCAAATGGATATTTTAGGGAAGTATCTATTAACGCAATCATGAGTACATTACTTACAGTCCCAATTTTGTTCTGGGGTGCAAATTCGGAGAATATTATTATTTATACTTTATGTAGGACAATTTCTTTATATATTTTCTATTTTGGCGCATTTTATTATTCTTCTAAAAGACTTGGTGTTTCGTTTGGTGATTGTGTAAACAACAATAGAACAACACTTATCACTACTTTTTTTGCCGTTAGTTTAATTTGGGCAATTAAAATATTGGAGATTAATTATAGTTTGGTAGGTATATTTGTTGTTATTAGTATTTATTTTATTCTTTTATATAAGAATGAAAAGCAATTGTTTGCAAACGTTATTTCAATAGTAAAAAATAAATTATATTATAAACCAACCAAATAATATATATATGAATATTTTATTAGATAGTTATAATACTGTTTTTCAGCATGTTTCTGGCGGTATTCCTATGCGCATTAATAAAATGCTTCAGTATCTAAATAATCGAACGGATGTAAAGGCAAAATGTTTTGATAAATGGAATGATAAGATTGCAGATTATGATGTGTTGCATGTTTTTAAAGCTAATATAGAGAATCTTGCAGAAATGTGTTATGCAAAAAGCTTAGGAAAAAGAGTTGTTTTATCTTCAGTTGTTCCACAAGACCATGCTAACAAAATTAAATTTAGCCTGGCATTGAATAAAATAATACCAATTAGTAACACATATTCATTCATGAAACAAGCTTTGTGTGTTGCTGATGCGATAGTAGCTCAGACAAACCAAGAGTCAGAATTTATAACTAAAACATATGGGATATCGAACTCAAAGATTTATGTTATTCCAAATGGAGTAAACGAAATATTACTTAAACAAAATATTGATGAACGAAGCAAACAAAATGTTATATGTGTGGGAAGATTTGATTCTAATAAAAATCAATTGAGTGTAATAAAGGCTCTTAAGAATTCAAATATTCCCTTACATTTTATTGGTGGAGAATCAATCGCTGAATCTGATTATTATAAGGTTTGCCGTGATGAAGCTAAAAATTCGCCAAATATTTTTTTTCATGGATGGGTGCCAAACTCCTCAGAACAGTTTTTTGAGTTTTATAGAACAGCAAAAGTTGTTATACTCCCGTCATATAAAGAGATATTTGGAAATTCTCTAATAGAGGGTGCTGCTTGTGGCGCAAATTTAGTAGCTACAACTGCATTACCTACTCATGAGTGGGGATTGGGAAACCACTGTATATCAGTAGATGCTAATAACGTGGAATCAATAAAAAAAGGAATAATCAAAGCATTTGAAATGCCCCTCGATCCTGGACTTAGAAGAATTATTGAACAAAAGTTTTCATGGGATCAAGTAGTCAATCGTTATTGTCAAGTCTATTGTTCTTCTATATAATGAGTTTTATATTTTCGTTCTTTAGTAGATTTTTGATGATAAGCAAATGGCTTGGACAGTATCTGCTATTATCAATTAAAATTGGGGAAAAGGCAACTCATCATGAAGTAGTTAACGGAAAATCATTAATTATTGTTCCTCATGCTGACGATGAATTATTAGGCTGTTATAACTTCATAATAAATAATATTAGAGATGTCGTTTTATTTTATTGTGGATTTTGTGGCTCAAATTACGATCTTGAAAACCAGAGGATAAGAAAAGAGGAATTTATATCTTTTGCAAATACGATTAATGCCAAATATATTATCTCTAGTGAAAATATAGAGACTTCACTCAAAGATGCGATTAATCTAGAAAAGCCCCATAATATTTTATTAACAAGTATTGTTGATTGGCACTTTGAACACCGAAAAGTCAACTATATTTTAAGTAAAATCAATTCATTATCAAATAATATAAATGTTGTTTTATACTCTATTTCTATTCCTATTCCTTTAAGTTATCGTAATGTTAGCAATGAATATAATAAGAGTACATATGAAGAAAAATGGGCTTTGTTTAGAAACTGTTATAATTCCCAGATGAGAATTAATCATATAAGGTTTAAGATATTTAGTCGTTTTACGTTTACTAGAGCTTATGCATCAGAACCTTTTTTTATGATTAAGCTTGCAACATATAAGAAATGTATTAGTGATTTAACGGTATCTGATGATGATTTTTATCAATTAAAAAAGGGAATCAATAGTTATTCTAAATCATATAAACTTTCCACGATATTATATGAAAAAATATTCAAATTAACAGGTCATGAAAGTATTTAGTCAAATTAAAAGAACATACAAGGATCTGTTAGTTGCTTTATTGTTGACTGCCAACATTTACTGCCTATACATACCTTTTGCTGGGGTTTTTGTTGTAATAACAGCAATTTTGATGATGATGTATTTTCTTGGAAGGTATACCCCTATTCCTGTAAATGTAATGCCATTAATAATAGTAGTTTTCTTTTGGTTTACATATTCTGCTTTTCTCCAAGGATTTGATAATGAGTTTTTATTTGATGATTTTTTATATTTTATAGTGATGGGTATAAGTGGATTATATTTTTCACAACTTGTTATTAATCCTCGAAATGTTGTTCTTTATATGTGCATAATTGCCCTCTTGGTCTATCCGGTTTTTCTGGGTCGTTCAGAGATGGATTTAAGATCAGGAGAGTTTATGGGGCTTTCATATACTGCAATTAGGCTTATAATTCCATTGATTTGTTCCCTTTTCTTTTTTAAGAATTTTATTTTTAAATTGGCTGTAATTGGATTATTATTAATATATCTATATACATTCCTTTCCTTTTCTTCTAGAGGTGCTGTTGTAGCAATACTTTTCTTTTTAGTTTTAGCTTTGTTTACAAAAATAAAAAAACATAGAACTATATTGGTTTTGGGGTTACTTCTATCCTTCTTCCTGATTTTTGCTAATTTCCTTGATGTTATAATATGGTTGGACGACGCATTTGAGAATAATGGCATTCACGTCTATTCACTCCATAAAATAGTCAGATTTGCCGAGGCGAGTAGAGATCTTGATAATGGGCGTGGAGATTTTATTAAAATTGGATTATCTCAGTTTTATGAGAGCCCAATATGGGGGAATGGAATAGGTTACTTTGAAATTCGTCAAAAGATCTATGTTCATAACATTTTTGTCCAAATTTTATTGGAAGGCGGAATCTTGATGGCTTTACCTTTTGCTTATATTTTTTATCATACAGTGAAAATATATTTAAAAGGATCTCTTCCAGATGATTACCTTTTATATATTTCTTTGTTATTGTCATGTACAATTATTCAGTTACAATTTTCAGCTTCTTTTTGGCAACTACAGCACTTTTGGTATTATATGGGATATATTGTTTTGTTAATAAAAAAACATGGTGAACTACAGTATTATTATACCGCAAAAAAACTCGCTTAGAACTCTCCCCAGATTATTAGAAAGTATTCCTAATCGTACAGATATTGAAATAATTGTTGTCGATAATTCGGAGATTCCTATAAAAAGAAGCGATATAAGGACAGATCGGTCCTTTCTTCTTTATCATGCCAATCATAATCGATATGCTGGAGGGGCTAGAAATGTTGGTATTGAAAATGCTAATGGTATATGGATTATTTTTGCAGATGCTGACGATTTCTTTACTCCTGAAGCTTTTAGTGCATTCGATAAATACATTGATTCGGATGCAGACTTAGTCTATTTTAAAGCTAACGCTATATATGAAGAATCAGGAGAGCCTAGCGATAGAGGAAGATTCATTACGGCTTCAGTAACGAAATATTTGAATGGGGAATTAAATGAAATGAAAGCGAGGCTAAGTAACCTTTCTCCTGTTTGCAAAATGATTAAGCTGAATTTTATAAATAAATACAAAATAAGATTTGATGAGGTTATAGCAGCCAATGATACTATGTTCTCTACATATTCAGGTTATTATGCTGAAAGATTTTATGTAGAAGATCAGTTTGTTTACACAATAACAACAAGCAAAGGAACTTTGCTTTTTAGGAGGGATGTGCCAGCAATGAGATCACGTTATTTAGTGACCCTAGAGAGAAATAAGTTTTTAAAAGAACATCACCTGTCAAATGAGCAGGGCTCTGTTATGAGATATCTCCTTTTCTCTGCGAAGTGTGGAGTAAAGACCTTTTGGGATTTTTTGCTTTTATCAATAAAATATCGACAAAACATCTTTATTGGATATCTCAATTGGATTAATACATTTTTTTATTATCAAACCCAAAAAAAGAAAAATAAATCACTTATAACAAAATGAATAGTAATCCATTAGTTTCTGTGGTTATTCCGACATTTAGGAGACCTCATTTAATTGATCGTGCGATTAATAGTGTATTAAATCAGACTTATAAAAATTTGGAGGTAATTGTAGTTGACGATAACGCCCCAGATACTATTGAGAGAAAAAATACTCAGATAGCTATATCTCGTTATAAATACATAGATAATGTTAAGTATATAAAACATGAAAAAAACAGTGGTGGATCAACTGCTCGAAATACGGGATGGAGGAATGCACAAGGTAAATATATAGCATATTTAGATGATGATGATGAGATTTCACCATATCGTATAGAGGAACAAGTTAAGTGTCTTGAGTCTTTGGACGATTCATGGGGCGCTTGTTATACGGCATACCATATTTTAATGGAGAATGGTTATGTTCAACATTCTACCACGGACCAATATGGTGATGTCTATATAAGAGCACTTATGAGAACTTTCTATATTGGTGGGGGGTCAAATTTGTTAATAAGGAAAAGTGTCGTAGATGAGATTGGCGGGTTTGATGAAACATTTAAAAGAAATCAAGATATAGAATTCATGGCACGAGCATTTGAAAATTATAAAGTTGCATATATCCCTAAAGATTTGCTAACAATTCATTGGGAGGTTAGAAATGATAAGAAAACTTATGAATTTGCAGATGGAATAACAACTTTTTATCTTGATAAAATGAGCAACCGTATTAATCGTCTTTCAAATTACGACAAGCATAGAGTTCTTGCAGTTATTGCCTTAGAGAGAGCAAGAGTAGCCTTATATTATAAAAAATTTAGAGATATTTATAAGATTCTTAAGGACAATCATGTTTCTGTGTATGAAATAATAAAATATTTGTTTTATTTACTAAATAGGGTAATAACTAAGAAATCCTATGGTTTTTATCTTTCTTGATAGAAATTCTCTTGCAAATGATTTATAATCCTTTATTTCTTCGTATGTTTTCCTTTGATATTTTTTCCCAATTATCTGAAACCTATGAAGTATCAGAAAGGAAGAAATATATTCCTGTTGTTACTCAGTTCTATCCTCTTAATTCAGGAAATCAGTTTATGTTATGACTATTCTAACGACAAAATTTTGTTTATAACGACAATATGTTGAAGATGGCAACCATTTGAATGCTTATGACGCAGATGAGTTTACAAAGAATTTGTGTATTAAATTAAAGGGAAATAATGATTAAAATAATTCGAGCAACGACAGTGTCTGAATCCCTAGATACATTCTGCAAGGGGATGTTGCGGGAGTTGTCGGAGAAATATGACGTCGTAGGATTATCTTCGCCAGGTGAGGCTTTGGATCGAGTTGCTAAGCGCGAAGGAATAAGGACAATTGCTATTCCTATGGAGAGGCATATCTCCTTAATGAAAGATTGTAAGGCATTGGTGTCACTAATCAAGGTATTTCACAAAGAGAAACCGATGATGGTACATAGTATGACACCAAAAGCAGGATTACTCTGTATGATGGCAGGATGGTTGACTAACGTGCCAGTAAGAGTACATACTTTTACTGGACTAGTGTTTCCAACGGCTACAGGACTGAAGCGCAGAATCCTTATGGCAACGGACTGGTTGACGTGTGCATGTGCGACCCATGTGATACCTGAGGGGGAGGGCGTGAAGAATGATTTGCTCAACAATGGCATCACGAAGAAGCCGCTGAAGGTACTCGGTTATGGTAATGTGATGGGGGTGGATATGGAGCTGTTTTCACGCAGGCCAGAGGTAATGCGGATTGCTGAAGGAATTCGTGACGAGTCTTTGTTTACGTTTGTAACAGTAGGGCGCATCGTGCGTGATAAAGGGATTAACGAGATGATTGTGGCTTTTCAGAAACTTAAGGAAATGGAAAAGAATGTGCGCCTTATCCTAATTGGTGACTATGAGGATCAGTTAGACCCAATCTCTGTGGATTCGCGGAAAGCAATACGCGACAACAAAGGAATAGAGGCGGTGGGTCGCAAAAGTGGTGATGAGTTATTGGCCTACTATGCCGCTGCCGACTGCTTTGTATCAGCCAGTTACCGTGAAGGCTTCCCTAACACGGTGTTGGAGGCAGGTGCGATGGGGCTGCCATGTGTCGTAACGAACATTAATGGCAGTCGTGAAATCATCAAGGATGGTGTCAATGGCATGATAGTACCCCCGCAGGATACGGAGAGTCTGTACAACGCGATGAAGATTATGATGACATCGAAAGTTGA
>AUXO016628298.1_pt1 | contig 13753 bp, 4 predicted proteins | sample 768731 | NCBI WGS metagenome assembly AUXO01 (sample SAMN02715735, study PRJNA202380) | gut metagenome | biome: sheep rumen | host: Ovis aries | place: New Zealand: Palmerston North
AACTCGCTCTATTTTGCCACAGAACTGGTCAGGGCCAGAAAGCCCGTGGAATATCATATATTCCCCGGCGACGTGCACGGCATGAGTCTGGCGGACTGGCGCACGAGGTCCGATAAGAGGATCATGGACACGACGGCGGTGCAGTGGGTCACGCTTGTGCATGAGTGGCTGGAGGAGTGGCGGAAGCATTGAACAATTTTACGCATGGAGTGGGCTATATGAGCACGCGGAAAACGGCAGTTATACACTGCCGTTTTTTTGACGGAGAATTCGGAAGAAAAAGCAGAAAAAGATTTGATTTATGTAGAAAATTACACAATATTCAAAGGATTTAGATTTATAATTTGTACAAGTAGTGTGATTTGTTTATTATATAAGAGGATGATTTATGGATTGCTTGCGCAATATATAACAGGGGGACGAGATGAAAAACGTGAAAAAACTACTTCTGTGTCTGACTGTAATAGTGGCGGTATTTGCGGCGTCGATTGTTCCCGCATCTGCCACTTCTCAGGGAGGGAGCGGATCAGAGATCAAGGCGCCAAAGAAGATCGTGTCGTTGGTGTTCGACGATTCTTCCAGTATGTACGGGGATAATGAGGGGACCCTTTTTGATTCCTGGGCTGAGGCCAACTACGCGACACAGGTATTCGCGGCCCTGATGAATCCTCAGGACGAATTTTACATCACGTATATGTCTGAGCTGGAAGCGAGGGAGGTGGACATCTCTGACCCGCAGGCGGCGGCCGATGAGATTCGAACAAAAATGACAAACTGGAATCTGACTCCGCTGAATTCTGTTGATGTGGCGGAGGAAAAACTGGAGAGTATCAGCGATTCAGATCCCACTACACAATATTGGCTTGTGATCATGACTGATGGCATCTTTCAGAGAAGAGAATCACAATACGATGACATCATAGCAGCGTGTAATGCGCTCAAGGGTAAGCCGATGAGCAACGGATCTCCCCTGCGTGTCTTCTATTATGGAATCGGCAGTAATTCTGAAGAGGTACCGGAGGATTCGGCCAACGGACTCGAATCGGTGAACTCGGATAACATTGTAGAGACTCTGAATGATGTGGCCAACGCTATCTCAGGCCGTCTGAAATATGACGATAAGGATATCAAATTTGTGGACGAGAAGACGATCGAAGTCAGCTCCAGGATTCCTCTCTACAGTCTCTCAGCTTTCACACAGAATTCGCAGGCGGAAGTGACTTCTGCAAAAACAGAGGACACGGAAGGAAATGAACTGATACTGGATTTTAATAATGCCAAAGTACAGAGTCCTGAGCCGGAAGATGTGTTTGGACCGGAGAGTGAACGCATTGTCGGGTTTGAAGATATTGAATCTCCTAATCTACACGGAAATGTGTCCGTTATCTCTAATCAGGATCAGGTCATTCCCGCAGGAAAGTATACGATAGAGTTTTCAGCTCCGATTGACAAGAAATCGCTTGTCCTGATGTATCAGCCCGCAGTTACTCTTGCCCTTACAATGTTTATAGACGGAAACGAAGTCAAAACGGGCGCCCAGGTTACGGAGGGGAGTGATATAGAGCTTCGCATGACATTGGTGGATCCGTCTACAGGCAAGGAGATGGATAAGAGCCTGCTGCCTTCCGGCACGGACTATGGGATCGTAGAGAAATGGGACCAGGGAACAGAAACAGCTTCGGGATTTACGATGAATGTGGACGATATACAGCACGGATCTTACAGCTTTACGGGGCAGATGACGATCCCCGGGATGATACCGGTACACTCCAATACGATCAGCATAGATGTTCTGGAATACAGACCGGATCCCGGTATTCACTTAAAGATTATTCAGAAGGGAAGTGTTGAGGACATTATTGTATATGACAATATTGACGGAACCAATCTTCTCGGAAGCGTTGAAGCGGATGATGTGATCACTGTAAATGCAGAGGCAATTGACAAGAATACCGGTGAGCCGATCGACGCGGCAAAGCTGTCCGCCGCTGAAAACTGGAATATTTCGTATCAGGTCAACGGAAATGAAGAGGGTAGCAAACCTTCGAACGAATACAGAGACATAAAGCTCCTATCCGGAGATAACGCCATTGTCTGCGATTATGAGGCGGGGGACATCACGGCACAGGAAATTGTTGAGTTTAACGTCCCCAATCCTTCCGTTTACGCGCTTGAAGCGGAAAATGACCCGGGATCCTTCTACAGGAAGGAATTAAATAAAAAGGAAAATGTTGATAAAGCTCCTGTAATCTGGATCGTCAGAGATGAAGATGCCGATCGGGACGGTATCGGAGACGGTCATCCTCAAAGGCTCTCGAAGAACGAGACTACAGGCACGAGGCAATTGAAGCTGGACAAAGAAAATGTCACGGTGGAGAGAGATGACTTTGGTTTACTGCTGAACAGAGTCGGATTCCTGAACGCGAGGATTGAACTGGTCCAGAACGATGACGGAAGCTACAGCGCAGTACCGCGCACAGGCTTCTTCAGAAAACTGCTGTTCCCGTATCTGATCACGACCGGCAATTACCATGCAGTCGCGGTGCTCGACGCCAATTCGGCGCAGCAGGAAGTTGTGGTCGAGGTCAGGGGAAAGCTGTCGGACTGGATCACGCTGATCATAGAGCTTTGTGTAATATTTACCATTTGTTACATACTGTATCTGATCTTCTGGAAACCAAAATTCAAGAAAGACAGGAAACTGCACATATATGCATTTGCAAGAGGAGAAGACGACGAACTGTCGCCGATCGCAGCTCAAACAAGAACAATGTTCCTGAAACCATACGGTGAGGGAAGCCCGCTGCGATTTATCAGGCCCGGTCCCTCCTGTCACAGAATACCGTATATAGGAATCAAAATATATCCTTCTACCACTGGACAACCGCAGTTTAACCCCGACGAAGTCGGCTGTTACTGGGGGACGGCCAGAGGCGATGATTTTGTAGAGATATTGGAAAAGATCAAGGAACAGACCGAAAGACGGGACAATGGTAAAGGACATAATCATTCCAAGCCGGTTTCTTTGGGCGGAGTAAGGACCTATTTTGCAAAAGATGATAATACTCTTTACGCAATAGATTAATCAATGAGGAGGAAAAATATATGATAGCCAAAAATGTACCTGTACTGCTGGTCGGACTTGGAGGGATCGGAGGGTCTATAGTTGATAAAGTAATGGGGAAGCTTCCTGAATCCCAAAAGAGTTTCGTGGGGGCTGTTGCCATTGACACGGATCTGGGAGATCTGAATAAGCTTGAAAATGTTCAAAAAATTTGGATCGGGGATACGGGAATTGTAAAGTCAGTGCTGAATAATAATGCTTTGAATGCAATTGATTGGTTTCCTGCGAACAAATTTATCAATACGCGCGGGCTCTCTGAAGGAGCCGGACAGATCCGCGCGATCGCGCGTCTTGTACTGGCAGCTTCTGTACTCAGTGATCACAATCCGCTTCTGATTTTGGAAAACGAGATTAGTCGAATACTGAGACATTCAGGAAACACAAGTATCGAGAGATTTAATGTTTTCATTGCAGGATCGATCACCGGAGGAACCGGTGCCGGGTCATTTCTTCAGATCCCTTACTATATCAGGGATTATATGAAAAAAAACATGCCCGGAGTCAAAATTCAGATCAGGGGAATGTTCGTCGGACCTGATATTACCAAAAACGTCAATCCTTCAAAGATCAACAGAGACGCGGTTAAGATCAACGCATATGCATGCCTGAAAGAACTGAATGCACTGTATCTGACACAGGCCGAAAAAGAATCCGACACTGAGACCCTGGAATTTGAGTTTTACGATAGCAAAAACTGGAAAAGGGAATATGAGATCGGTAAGGAGACTCTGACAAGGAAATATAAAAAGTTCAAGATCGGTGAAAATATTACAGGAGAGGAAGTCCAGGTAAAGATAAAGGGAATGATTGATGAGGGAGCTACGATTCCCTATGATTCATTTTACCTTGTAGAAGGAATCGACAACGAGGGAACGACGGGAGAGGCCAGCCTCGAAACAATAAAGGAACAGGTTGCCGCTATTGTTTACACATTGCTGTTCACGCCTGTCTATGACTCAGCAGCAAGCTCGGCGAATAACGAAACGCTTCTGGATATTCAGTGCGCCGGGATGAATCGCTATTCATCCGCAGGGCTTTGCCTATTGAGATATCCCTATAAACAGATTAAAGAATATATAACTCTTCGTTTCTGCAAAAAGATCGTCAACGACGAATGGATCTTATTGGATAAGCTGTGCGAATTGGAAAAGCGGGACGCAAGGAGCAGGCAGAAATCAGATCCTTCTGTGAAGATCCCCAAGACCATGGAGGTTTATACCAGTAAGTTCGAAACAGAGACAGACGGAAAAGAAGGAAGGAGGCTTGGCGCCCTCAAGAATGAGGCCTTTATTATAGACAACGACAGCACGAAGGCTCCGAGAAGCAAAGTTACAAGTTTTCTGAAAAAAATCGATTCGCGAATTGAGGAGATCCTGGATACGACGCAGCTTCAAGCCAAGGAAAAACAGTGCGGGTTCAGCGATGAGAATATAAAAGAATATAAAGTCGCATCTGAACAGTTCACAGAAAGGACCGAGGCGATCAACAATTATGCCCAGGCTATGATCAATCATGTAGAGAGCTGTCGATATCAAATCGCTAACGAGGTATTTCCGGAATCCTATGAGACAATGATGATGGGTAAGGGATCCCCCTTGAGCGTGTACAATTTTATAGGGAAAACGCATCCTGTAGTGGCCAGATATCTGTGCTATAAAATGGTTATGGAACTGGATAAGAAAATCTCGAAGCTGCCGGATGTGATAACGCAGTCTTCAATTAAGGGATTTGAGAACACGGACTTTGATACGGAAAAGAAAGGTGTTCAAACAGCGCATTATATGCTCAATGAAGCAAACAACAAAAAGAGTTTCTTCATTTTCCCTTCTTCGAAGGCAATCAGTGAAGTTGTTGAAGATTATAAGAAATACTATAACCAGAGAATTGAAGATATTAAGAGTTACGGTACTAATCAGATCAAGACCGCTACTTACAGAGCTTTGCGCCGGAGATTTGACCAGCTCGCCAAAAATTATGAGGATTTCTTCCAGACTATTGAAGTCCGGATCGAAGGAAATAACGAAAAACTGAATAATCTTGAAAACAGTTTCATTGAGAACCCCTATGGTATCCACATTGTGTATGGAAGTCCGGATGCATTTAAGCAGTCCTTCGGCGATTTTTCAAAGTATTCTGATTTCCAGGTACCGGAAGAAGCCAAGGAAGGAGTCTTCCTGGGGCTGTTCCGTCAGGCTACAATCCTTTTTGACAATGATACAAATGTTGAAGTTTCGCCGGAGATGAGGAAAAAAACAAGGATTCGCGTTAAAGAAGACATTGCTTCTTTATTTGATTCGGCGATCCTTAAGAAAATCTATGATTATGTTGATGTGGAGGGAGACAAGACTGTTAATATCTCGATCAAAGAGGCGATCGTGAAGCAGATGAAACTTGAGGGATACTCTGAGTATTCCGAGAGCTTTAACAAAGATCGTCTGGATTACGAGAAAAAACTAATTGAACTGGCAATGTCAGAGGCTGCCCCCATGATTTCCGTGAACAGCAATGAAAACACATCGGAAAATGTTTATATTGCCATGAACCCGGCAGCGGGCGAGCAGAGCGGTGGAGAATTCAACAAAGCGGTAACGGAAGACCGAATAGCAGAAAAGACACAAGCGACGGATTATATGATTCCTGCGGTTCTGGTAAATGACAGTTTCTCTAAATATGAGATCATCTGCATGAAAGTCAAACACAAATATACTGTTGAGCAATTGTCAAAATATGCTTATGACTCAGAGTTTGCAGAGCTCTATAGAGAGAGAATTGCAAATATCGGGCTCGATCCGATCGTATATGGAGAAGACGCCTACAAGACTGTTGTGACACCGCATTTGGATCAGTTCTGGCACGAAGACGGTTTCCTTCCGGAATTGACCAAAACGGAGAGATTCTTCCGCGACAGAATGATCAGAAAAGCATTCTTTTACGCAATGGGGATGGATGTATTCATTAGAGAAGAAGTACCCGGGATCACCAGCGGAGACAAGTGGCAGTATATAAACATAAAGAAATACAGGACTCCTGTGCGCGAAAAGGGACTTCTCATCCGTTCGGGGTATGTGGATCTTTATAAGGCGCTTCGCAACAACAGGCTTCTGGTAGACAACATATTAGAGCGCGCAGAAGATGATAACGAGAAGGAACGCAATAGTATGGGAATGTTGAGACCGGACGACATGATCAATGAATTGTCTCTGCTCAAGGATCTCATTCAGGAAATACCGGAGAGTGATGACAGTAATATTCTTGATATTCTTGAATCGATGATCCGGGACGAGCGAATGAAAGAAAGAAGCTGGGACCATCTGTTTGAAGGAATCCAGCTGACATTGACAGAGTACCTGCAAAATCTGTTTCCAGACAAGTATACAGCTGCTGATGATATATATAAGGAAGCGCTCGATCGCATGTATAAAGCCAGTAATACCGGCAAAAAAGAGGCGAGCGGTGCAGCTCTGGATCCAATTGAAAAGAAGATCCGGATGCATATGAACCGGCTTAAGGAAATCAGCATTACCTATTGATCGAACAAGGGAGTTTTATGACAGGCTGCCTGCCAGTAAGGCAGAGCAGCCTTGTCATCTTCTGCAGAGAGTTCAATAGAACGGAGGGAAAGTCTCTTGAATGAGTTTAATTTCTATATCAACGTGGACGAATGCCTGAACATGTCGACTTTCGAGATGTTCTTTTATAAACTGCAGAATGATCACAAGTTTTATGTTGTGGAAGCAAGCTTTAATGACACCGCAGGGAAGGGCGGCGGGACTCCCGAAAACAGAAGCATTCAGAATGCGTTATATAAGATCAAGAATTATATCGGCCAATCTTCTCATATGATTCGTGATTACAGACTGATCTTCGGGGTACGGCAGAGATACAAAAAAGATGTGCCGTGGAAAGAAACCGTTCTTTACAGACTGCTCAAAATTCACTACTGTATGCAGAACGCCAAAGTCTTTATTAAGACAAAAGACAGAGTGGATAAGAACGTTACTGTCATATTACTATATGACGTTGAGAATACACTCGATGAAAAACGAATCGGCGATGAGATAGAAGACCATACTTTTGATCTTCCTGCCCTGATGGAGTATTTGGGGGTTGACTGGGGGGAAGCGGGTACCTTGCCTTCTGAGAGAGAGATCATCGAGAATATGAAGAGAGCATCGATCGAAAAGAAGGACGCGGTCACAATCCAGTTTTTGAATGATTTTTACGAGTGGTATACAACCAACAAATTATATGAAGAAAGCAGGAAGGAACCGCCGCCGCCGCCATCGCCAAAGAAAAAAGACAACCTGTCTGAGGAACAAAGAAACAGAGTTGCCCGATTTAATAACATCCACAATCTGGTAGCATTCACCAGTGAAACGGTTAGCGCGTTCAGTGTATTCACAAAAAAGATCAGCAGCGACACTGCGGAACACAGGCTTGCACTGCTGGGAATTGTAGATTATATAACTACGGGGCTGGCCGGAAACACAGACGGCAAAGATGAGAATGATATAAATTCGACTTTGAAACAGAAAGCCAGGGAAAACTGGAAAAATGCCAAAGATGATGAAGTAATCTGGAAAAAATACGGCAATATGATGATGCTGTATGAAGAGAGAATGAGCAGCCGCCAGAGAGAAATGGCAGGCAGGTATACAAATGCTGAGGAAAGCCTGAAATTTAACGTTGAAGAACCGGCGAGATTTCTGTGTGAATTTGACGGGACCGAATACGAGAAAAAGATCGCCGGAATATTGGAAGAGTACGAGAGAAGCGTACACACGCTAAACAGTGAAAAATCCTGGGATGACGTGGAGAAGCAATTAAAAGAGCTGCTTGGAAGGCTGGAAGTTTCCCTGGAAAAATTCTCGGAAACACTCAGCTCATTGTATAAGAGCGAAATACGTCAAAGAAATGACAAAAGGGCTAAGGAGAAAACGGACAACAGGATTTACGACACAGACCAGATTGATGAGGTGATCCGCAAAGTAAATCGGAGAAAGGAAGAGCTGCTGGAAGATCTGAAAAGACAGAAAATGATACCTCATGTAACGTACGATGATCAGCTGTATGTGGATCTTGCCATCCGAACTTGCAGTAAGGAGATACATTACTACAGAAAAAGGCGGGATCAGATACGATTAGCAAACTTCATCCTGCTATTTCTGACGGCCGGCGGATTTGTCCTGCTTTCCCATCTGCTGCTGCAGGAAAGCCTCTTCAGTGATATGTGGAATCTGGCAGGAGCCGGCTTAAGTGCTGCCGCAGCCACGCTGTTAATGGTCTTTGCATGGGGCGCGCCCGGCATCTATTACAGAGCAAGAATGGCAGAATCTACGAAGCAGTTGAAAAAAGATTTGATTAAATTTACAAGGGGATATAACGAGATAGCCCGCAATTTCGAAGAGTATATGAATAATATTAATGCTATTGATGTCATGAATCATTATCTCCAGGATCTGGAAGATATGAGGACTCATAGCACTGAGGAGAACAGGAAGTTTTTGTGGCATAAAGAAGCAATCGGAAGACACCTTCAGAAATGCTCTTTCTTCAGTCTTCTCTATAATGACAGAATCAGGGGGTATTCGATCGGCAGTAGATACAGCGCATCGGATATTGAACTGGATTATAATTACGGCGTAATTGAAAATCCTTTTTACTGGCCTCAACAAATCAACGGAGGAAGCGAATGAATGAATTGATTATGATGCTTGCACATTATCTGCTTTTTCTGCTGATATGTACAGGTGCTCTGATAGTGGCGCATATTCCGATCCAATTTATAAAATACGATATCAATGAAAGATATCTGCACTGCAGACTGATCGTTGTACTTGCCGTACTGATCTTGTTGTCGGGAAACCGGCTCATGCTTCCTTACATTCTTCAAGGACTTGACCGTGTGATCAGTAATTCTTTTCTGACCGGCTTTTTTAACACGATGACGCCTGAGCGAAATTATGAGCTGATCTATATGCTGCTCCTGATCATATTGATGAATCTGTTTTTCATTCTGCTTGCGGATTTGGTGCTCGGTATTATTCGGCTGCTTTTTCGCAACAGAAGTTTTATCAGTGTAAAGGACGGCACGTTCACAGAAAAGCTGGTTCATTTTCCGTGGCTCTTGTCAGATCTTGCGTATACGGAAGCTGAAGGCGGATATGAATACGAGGTCAACGCGAAAGGCAGCGTCTGGTACCACTGGATCCGCAGTATGAAGAATGCTTTTATCCTTCTGGGTGTTATAGAGGTTGTCGGAGTCAGTATCATCGTGATCGGTGCAGACAAACCTTTGGCTGAGATGACAAGGAAGATCACATGGGGATGGTATATGCTGCCTTCAGCAGGATTCCTCCTGTTTGAACAGATCCAGTTCTTCCTTGAGCACAATATGAATTTAGGCGGAAATTCATTTCAAAGTGACGACATAGATATGGAGCTCAGAGGGCAGCTGAAAAACCTTTTTAATCTCTATTTAGCATATTTTGGAGGAACAAAAGTATTATTAAAGTCCTATGAGCCTCGAATGGTCAGTATGCAGAGCAGCGGGCTGAAATATAACGGCGTTACCAACTCGCAGCAGGAAGCGTGCAAAAAGCCTCATGTACTGGAGATCATCAGCAATCAGCTCAGAGAAGCCGGGGTTCGAACGAACAAAGAGTACAATAATGTCCTTGTAGAACTTCTTAATGATTCTTCCGTGAGTATCAGAGATTATCTGCAGGGTGAGATCCTGACTTATCTGTGCGCGTATATGAATTATTATTGCACGGAAGGGGACACTTTTTTGATCCTCTGCATGGACAACGAGCGTGCGGTTGAACTTCAAAGGATTGTCGATGAGAGACTTGAACGAATCAATAGAGTTACGTGTATGTGGAGCGTGGGCGGCCGCGACAAAGCTGCTAACAATGAGACGATCCATATTCTTGTCATAGGTTTTCAGGATCTTGTCAGCTACAAACTGCTGGCCAAAAGAAAAGACTTTTTCAAAAATCTGAAGATGATAGTGATCGACAGAGCCGTCACATTCAGCGCATACAGCAATATTCACAAAGAAATGATCTTCTCCGAATTTTCGAGAATTTCGAAGGAGTTTGAGAAAGAGTATCAGTATGTGCTGGTATCTGAAGTGGAGAGTCCGACGCTGGAAGCAAGTTTCGGAACTTACATCGGTAAAGATATCACCCCATTTAAGAACGTCGGCAATCAGGTGGAAACTTATGTGATGGCCTGGGCCGAAGAGGGGTATTACAGAACGCAGAGGCGATTGGGGATAGGCGGCGACCTTTCGGAATACATTGGCGTTTCTATGACGTTAGCCCTGATCGCGGTCGGCGTGGAATTTCCTTCTGTCCATGTATATGCAGGAGAGAGCAAACCTCTTTTGACATATAGAAAGGCATTGAGCGCCAATCAGAGGGAAATACGCCGGTTTTTAAGAAGAGATACTGATTATTCTCAGTGGATCCGGATCAATGACTATTCAGATATCCTGGAGAAAGAAAACCTGGATATGATCATTCTGTATGATGATCATTTCAATCTGTATAATACACTGTGGAACTGGTTAAAATACGGAGGAAAAAAAGGTACCCTGATCCACATCGTTTCGCCTCAGTATCTTTTAAGAGATTATTTTGCTGAAAATATTGAAGAACTGATCCGGAGAGAAAACGACTATGCGCCTTTGATCGGCTGGCGTTCCAACCTCGACCACAGCCGCTTCCAGGCACTTCTTCTGCAGATGGCCAATACAGGTATGCTGGAAAAAGATGTCATGGAGAGAAGCAGAGAATACGGTTGGGACTATAAAGGAATAGGCAATCTGCTCCGGGTAGCTTTAAATAGTGTGCTCAAAGATAAAAAGAGAAATCATAATATCTATGAGCATTTCCACTTCAGCGAAGAAACTGTCTTTAATGCGGCAACTGACGAATATGAGAGACAGGTGACGATCACCCTCATTAACGAGGCGATTAAAAAGGAGCTGGTCAGGCAGACTTCGTTTGTTAAGCTGAACCATAAGGCATCTGAGACTGTGGAAGAGATCCCTGTACTGCGAGATAACGTAATGAATTATTTCCTGCGAGACCAGGTTGTCTCTATCAAAGGTGTTCTCCGCAATGTACTCAATATCGAGGATGGAATCGTCTACACGGAAAACGTAGCTTCCGAAAGCCACAAAAGCTATTATCAGTCGAGTGAATTTGAAATCGGAAACAGACAGATCGTTGATCATTGTGTGGATTACGATGTACTTGATTTTAACGTCTACCTGGCAAACAATGTCAAACGAATTATCAAAGGTTATTGGAGCAGTGACAGGGGAATCAATCTTGGTGCTGAGGCGGGCATGTCCCTCAGCAGAGTTTATGACCGCTACGGAAAAGAAGGAAATGATCTCGTAGAGGTTAAGAACAGCATTCAGATGCTGGAGATTCGGATCCCATGCAGGGTGGCCGGAGATAAAGCAGAACAAATGGTCCTTCTTCTGGCGTTCATGATGCAGGAGTTGTTCAAAACGCTGTTCCCGGACAGTTATATGAACCTGTTTGTCATCACCCGATTTGACGCGTCAGATGATTACTGGACGAAACTCTTTAAAGACACGGCCGCTGCGTCAGCGGAGGAGAAGATCCATAGTATAGTCCCCTTCATCCGTCCGGGAAAAATGGAAGAGATCGCAGACAGTTCCACTGATGAGGAAAAAATATCGCTGTATATTGTTGAATACAGCGCTATCGAATTGGGAATGATCTCAAGTCTGTATCAAAACAGGATAAAAGTGTTCCGAATCGTAGACAACTATCTGAAATGGTATAACAGGCGGTTTGCTTCATCAGATCCGGCAGGAAAAACAGAAGGCGGTTTCCTGCATCTGGGATTGGATACCTTGCCCGCGTTCTTCGCCTCTGCAGAGCTGGAATCATTCTGTGAAAGCTTTCTGCCCAAGCTTGAGGAATCTGAAGGCTTTGCCACGGCCCCCGATATCCCCGGCGGGATTAGATGCTCTTTTTGCGGTAAACCGACAGTGTTCTGGAAGGAGATGCACGACGGACGCCGCATCTGCAGAGACTGTGAAAATCAGATGATCCGGCAGGAGGATGAGATCCGGCAGCTATATGAGACGGTAGTAAATAATATGTATTATCACTACGGAGTCAGACGTCCGAAGAATCTGCATCTTCGATTCGCGAGCGCGGAAGCGATTCGTAAGAGAATAGGGAAGGGCAGCCCTTACGATAGAGTGCTCGGTTTCTGTGAACGCAAGGACAGAGGCAGAAAGAAGGCGCTGTGGATTGAGGCGCGCGGCCCTAGAAACACAGTGCAGTCGACACTGATCCACGAGCTGACGCATTACTGGCAGTTTGAGGAGATTGGCTTGAAGAAGCTGAATAAGCTCGGACCGGGTGGAGGCCTCGTGGCCATGGAAGGTCATGCCAGCTATGTGGAAGTAAGTGCCATGCGCGATTTCGGCGAGTCGGATTATGCAGATGCTATGGAAGAGGAACTCATGGCGAGAAAAGACGAATACGGGGAAGGATTCAAGGCATTCAAAGAATATATGAAGACTCTGGAAAGCGAAGGCAGCCATGTAAATCCGTTCGAAGCGTTCAAATTGATGGTCGAAGGAAAGAAATAGACCGGAAAGGAAGGGTAAGCTGTGAAAAAAAGAATATGGTCAGTAATTCTTGTGGTATTATCCTGCCTTGCACTGCTCGCCGGCTGTGGAGGAAATGACCAGAATCCGTCTGATATGCTGCAGGCAGGCTCGGACAGCTATGCGGACGGGAAAGAAGAGGTCGAATATGAGCTGCCGGGCAATTCGGCCAAGATGCTGCAGGAACTGATTGACTCCTATTCCGCTATGCGCAAGCAGCCTGAGCCGATCGAGGAAGATGAAGCGCAGGTTATTATAGACCAGACCGACGAGGATGATCAGCTCGATACGACGGGGAACGATACGATCGGCTCGGATGAGGATCTCGAGAAAATCCTTGCCTGGATGATGGATGAGACAAAGACAACGGCGCAGTATACGCTAGTAAACGGCTATACTTTTGACTTTGATATCTACCTGAAAGTTCTGGACAGGGCAATGCGCAAGGATTCCATTGACGGTATATGCGTAAGAACCTATGGTATGGCAAGCTCGGGAAACTCGGGGACGCTGGTGTTGGAATATGATCTTCCGGTCTCTGAGCTTGTGCGCATCAAGCAGGAGACCCGGCAGCTTGTGAAAGACGCACTGAGTGAGCTGAATCTTAAAGGAAAATCAGATCTTGAGATCATCGTGGCCGTCAACGATTATCTGTGTGACAATAACGAGTATCCGCCGCAGGATCTTTCGAAATACCCCGGAGTGTTGGAAGGATATTCGCCCCAGTCACACACTGCATATGGCCTTTTCAGAGAACACAGTGCTGTTTGCGAGGGATACGCGAGAGCGTGTGAGCTTCTGCTGAATGAATACGGCGTTGACTGCATAAACATCTGGGGAGATACGCCGGGGGGCGGACACGCCTGGAACATGGTCAAGTATGACGGGGCCTGGTATCACATGGACGCCTGCTGGAACGACGGCGGAGGAGACAGAGAGCAGTTCCTGCTGGTCTCAGATGA
>AUXO016686077.1_pt1 | contig 13751 bp, 11 predicted proteins | sample 768731 | NCBI WGS metagenome assembly AUXO01 (sample SAMN02715735, study PRJNA202380) | gut metagenome | biome: sheep rumen | host: Ovis aries | place: New Zealand: Palmerston North
CTGTCGCACAGACACGGCACCGTTCGGTTTAGCAGATGCTGTAAGCAATCTCCGCTAAACAGACGGTGACGCTGCCTGATGCGACAGCCTTTTTCTTTTTTGCGGTACAGACCCGGCAGATTAAGCCTTTCACGCATTCATTTCAAATACTGTATCACACGCTCTCATCGCCGAATCTCTCGTCGATGCTATTACGATCGTTTTGTCCTGGCATTCATCTTCCAGAGCCTTTAAAATCATACCTTCATTCAGAGAATCCAGGTGTTCGGAAGGTTCGTCCAGCAGGATCAGCGGTGCGTTGTGCAGGAAAGCACGGGCGATACCGATGCGTTTTCTCTCACCGTCCGACAGCCTGTACCCAAGCTCGTCGACCTGTGTATCGTATCCCTTCGGAAGGGAGAGGATGAACTCGTGCAGCGCCGCTTTCTTGGCCGCGCGAATGATCTCGACGCGGGAAGCGCCGGGTTTTCCAATGGCGATGTTATTGGCGATACTGTCATGGAATATGACTGTATCCTGCGCCATGTACGACTCCGCATCGCGCAGACGCCGCGTCGCTATGTTTCGGATGTCCTCACCGCATATCGAGATAGAGCCTTCACTGACATCCCAGAACCTTAAAAGCAGTTTCAGCACAGTCGATTTTCCGCTTCCGCTGGCACCGTGTATTCCTATCAGCTGCTTAGGCCACAGAAGAATTGTGAAATCTCTGAGGATGACATCTTTATCGTATGCAAAAGTGACACGTGACATTTCCGCACCGTGGAATCGCTTATATCCGTCCCAGCCAAGCTTGCCTTCAGCTTCCGATACATCCTGAACATCCGGCCGATCCTCCAGAATCCGAAGAATACGTTCTCCGCCCGCAAGAGTTCTTCCGATGTCAGCCGAGATGTCCGAAACGGAACGCACTGCCTGGAATGAGAACATTTGCACAAGTGTGCATGTCACGATATCCTGTATACTCATAAATCTCTTCGAGTGCAGATAGAGCGTAAGGAAGAACATTCCGAATGAGCAGAGATACACGGTCGCGCTTCGCAGCATGTTCCAGAGTCCTGTGTTATCGGTATATTTCTGCTGCGCCTCTGCCAGCATGACAGAGTGGGAGGTGAGTTCCTGCTTTACAGCGTCAGCGTTGTTGTACTGCTGTGTTTCTTCGATTCCGTCAAGTTGGTCAAGGAGAAAGCTGCTGAGCTGACCCAGATCGTTTCGATATGTTTCGGCGCTCTTCACGGAGAATCTGGCTTCAAGGATCGGAAGGATGAGTCCCGTAAGCAGGAAGCCCGCCAGTGTAAGGATACCTGCGTACAGATGACGCTGCCAGATATAAAAAGTCAGAATTCCGCAGGTGATGAGAACCGTAAGAACCGGTCCGATAGTATGACCGTAGAATAATTCGAGCCTGTCTATATCAGCAGTAAGGACCCGGATCAGGTTTCCTTTGTCGCTTTTTTCAAATCTCGAGGGCGCCAGCCTTCTCAGTGTGGCATAAACCTCATGTCGGACTTGTGTCAGTATTCTGTACGCCGCATCTCGATTCAGGTATTTCTCTCCGCCTGAAAAGAGGACTGAAAGGAATGCGAGTAGTGCCATGACCTGAAAATGCCGTGCAATAGGAGAGGACAGAAGCTCTGTGTTCCTGAGATCCGCCAGCTCCTGCAGAACAGCGTTTCCTGCAATGACCGGAACAAAAATCAGACAAATGTTTGCAGATACCCCAAGCAGCACTGCGAGAAATACGATATAAAAGGATGGTGTGACGAGACCTGTGAGTTCTGCCAAAAGGACCGGAGCATTTCGTCTGCGTTCTTTTTCACCGGCCTCTTTGCTATCTCTCTCACCGGATGCCTCTTCCGCAAAATTCATCAGAGACTGATGAATCTTCTGATAGTTCCTGTCTGCAGCTGTGCCGGCGTGGAGTGCGCCGCTGAGCTGAAGGACCTGCCTGCTTTTTTTGAGGGTGGCAGCTCCTGTCGAGTAATCTTCGAGAGCTTTCTGTGTCCGGTAAAGCTGATTGTAAATCCCTCTTTTAAGCAGCAGTTCTTCGTGTGTTCCGGATTCCCGGATGAGGCCGTTGTCCATCACATAGATGCAGTCGGACTCTGTTACATTGCACAGACGATGGGAAATGAGAAGAACAGTCTTCCTCTTTGCCAGTTCCCGTATGACATTCATGATGTATTCTTCGCTGGAAGCGTCGATGTTGCTGGTCGCCTCGTCGAAGACCAGGACTTCCGCGTCTTTCAGAAGAGCCCTGGCGATTGCAAGTCTCTGTGCTTCCCCTGCTGACAGATTCGCACCGCTGGCTTCGATCTGTGTCTGAAGCCCGTCCCGCTCACGAATGAATGTAAGAAGGTGGACCGCATCGAGCGCATCGAGAAGCTCCTGCTCTCCGGCATCCTTTTTGGCGATCCTGAGGTTTTCCTCTATCGTGCCTTTGAAAAGGTGGCTGGCTGTCTTTACGAGAACAACGTGGGAGAGAAGCTCCGCTTCTCTGATATCGTAAAGGTTCATTGAGCTGCCTTCGCAGCCGACTTTTATCTCGCCTTTGTAATTCTTGAGCTTGCCGCAGATGATCTCTGCGAGCGTGCTCTTTCCGCACCCGGAGGGACCGACCAGTGAAATAAAACTTTCCGGAGGAAGAATCATGTCTACGCCGTGCAGAACCTCCCGCCCCTGGTCATAGGAAAAATGAACATCCGACAGGGTGTAGGAGATGGCGCTTTTTTTGAGGAAGCGCGGTCTCTCGTAGAGATCCATGTTCGCGAGAACAACTTCTTCGGTCTCGCTGTAGAGGCGCGGCACATTCATTTCCCTTGTACCGTAGAGCGGCTCCCTGAGTGCCAGGAACTTTTCAATCTGCGCCGTGAAGGTCAGTGCTGCATCTGCATTTCGAAGCATCCGGCTCAGCGCGACGGTCGGCAGAAAGTATTCACCTGCCAGAATGATGAGCATTATACATCCGGTCATGGAAAATGTTCCGTATATGTATTCACTGATACCGGTCATGATGCCGGCCAGACTTCCCAAAAGAGCCAGTACGTCGATCAGACCATCGATTGTGATATCTAATCCGAGCATTCGCGTTGCATTTATTCGGAAATTTTCGGCTTCGCGATCGATTTCTTCCGCTTTGATATCATCTGCGCGATAAAGCTTCAGCGTGGGCAGTCCCCGGAGATTTTCCATGAAGTGCTGTGTGAGGTCTGCGGAGCTGTCATAATATCTTGCCCGCGCAGCTTTGAAAGTGCGCATCAGGACATATGCAAGTACCGGAAGGACCAGCGAGACAAGCAACAGAAAAAGTGCGGAACGCACATTTATAGCGATTGCCATGAATACGCAGAGTGTTATCGGGGCAGTGATGCTGAGGATCAGCTGCGGAAGGAACTTTTCATAGAAAGCTTCGATTTCGTCGACTCCGTCGGTACACAGCCTGACCACTTCCGCCTGGGATATTTTTTCCCGATATGATACGCCTAAGCTTATGATCTTGTCGTAAATCTGTTCACGGATGTTCCGTTTTATATCCGTGACGGACGCAGCCTGCATTTTTGCGCACATCCTGGCTGAAACTGTCTGAAGAATGAAGCAGACGGCGCAGACTGCGGCGACACGATAGAGCAGCTGGTTAGTCATGGTCTGCCGTATTGTAGCGTAGAGTATGTCGCCGATCTGGAAGACTGAAACGATCTGGGCAATCAGTCCGAGTTCCCGGAAGAGAACACCCAGAAGAATATATTTTTTAGCCTGATCTGTAAGGAAGATCAACCTGTTTTTTAACATATGGAATCCTGCCTGTATTATCCTTAATATTTTTTCTTCATCGCGCAAAACTCGTGACGTGAGTCTATGATACGCGTGTACGTCAAAATGATAAAGTCGCCAAAAGTCGATTACGGATTGTTTCGTGCTTACGCACTCTCACAATCCTGTACTCACAAAATACGCTACATTATATCATAACGGCAAATGTTATGGGGGGCAAGTTCATCTTTCTTAATGTTTTGAGTTACTTTTCCGTGAAAGTGTGGTAAGATGGTAACTGCTTTATATCTCAAGTACAGAACGGAGGTACCTGATGAAGTATATCTTTTTGATCGGGATTACAGCGGCTGTGATCGGCATGACTGCCGGTATGCTTCTGCTTACATATGCGCTTCTGGTTCCCAAACCGAAGGTGACTGTCCGCACCTGCGCATCGATTTTGCTTGGAAGCCTGTTCCTTGCGATTGCAAGTGTTACGGCTCTTCTTGCAATATATGGGAGTCCGGGCGGCGCCTGATGTACAGGAACGAAGAGTGTTCGTTGCCTGATCTGCCGGAAACATTGTGGTCACTGTCCCGAACAACTAACCGAATGAAACGAATTCCTCTGAGTGTGCATATAAAGTCCAGAGGGGTTACATTTTACTGAATATGTGCTAAAATAGGTGCAATTTTGCAAGTGTGCAAAATTGCACCTATTATGCTGAACGGCAACTGTTTCCTGCCGTTCACCATTTGTACAGATAGAAAGCGGGTTCCATATGCCTATTTTATTTTTTGTACTCTGGATAATCTTTAACGGGAGGCTGACACTTGAAATCGCTATTTTCGGGGCAGTCATCTCGGCACTCATCTATGCATTTGCTGTCAAATTCATGGATTACAGCCCCGCATCCGATCTGCGGATTTTTCGCAATCTCCCTGTTTTTCTGTTTTATTGTATGAACCTGATTGTCGAAATCGTAAAGGCTTCGATCTCGGTCATGAAGATAGCGCTGTCCAGACATGCAGTGACTGACCCCGTCGTGGTAGAGTTCGATTCCGAATTCGAGGATGATTTTCGGAATGTCCTGCTTGCCAACTCGATCACCCTGACGCCCGGGACGATCACTGTGACCCAGTCCGGCAATCATTTTGTGATTCATGCACTCTGCCGCGAATATGCGGTGGGAATCGAGGAATGCTCCTTTGTCAGACTGCTGAGAAAACTGAAATGATATTACGGAGGTTTTTATGACGATAGATGCTGCTTACAGTCTTTTGTATGAAAGTGCTTTGATCGTTCTTGCCGTCCTGATCGGGGCGATGCTGATTCGCTCCATCATGGGACCTGCCGTTACTGACCGTGTACTTGCCATAAATATGATCGGAACTTTGGTCATTGCAAGCATAGCGATCCTGTCCATGTATCTTAAAGAGAATTACCTGCTCGATGTAGGACTGATTTATACGATGATCAGCTTTGTTTCCGTACTGGTACTTGCGAGTGTATATATACCTTCCCGGTTCCGGCGCCCGGAGACAGACGGGACGATACAGGCAGGCGCGGGTAAAGGCAGGAGACAGCAGAAAGAACGCAGAAAGAAGAGGAGGGAGCACAGATGACAGAGTGGATTCGTTTTTGGATCACGGCAGTCCTTCTCATAATCGGACTTATCTCATTTGCCGCAGCGGTCATCGGGAATTATCGTTTCGGCTATATCCTGAACCGTGTACATGCCGGAGGTATCGGAGATACGCAGGGCCTTTTCTTCATCGTTCTCGCCCTGATTGTCAGTTGCAACGCGGCGCTCGATATACTGAAGCTTGCCCTGCTTGTCGTATTTATGTGGAATACTTCTCCGGTCTCTTCACACTTTCTGAGTCAGATCGCGTATTACACAGACAAGGAGCTCTGGGATCATGTTGACCGGTTCAAAGTGCGGAGTCACCCTGAGTCGGAAGAAATATGATGTAGGACAGGATTGCGGGAGTGCTAAGGCATATAACAATCCGTAATCGACTTTTGATGACTATATCATATTATGTATCGGCTAAGATCCGCGGTACGAAAGGAGAGTGTGACCTTGCAAATGGTAGAAATATTAAAAATTACGCTCCTGATCATTCTGATCGGTTGTGCGATTGCCGTCAACCTGACGCCGTCTCTGCTTCAGGCTGTAGTAATCTTTATGTCCTACAGTTCCGTTATGTGCATTCTCTGGATCCTGATGGAATCACCTGATTTGGCGATTACCGAAGCGGCGGTCGGAGCAGGCGTTTCCGGCATCCTTTTTCTGGTGACGTTGAAGAAGATCAGGAGGGAAGACAGCGCCGAACCCGGTGAGACGGAGGATGACGTATGAAAAAGACATTTCGCAGATGGATCGATGGGGATATCGACCTCATGGAGAACATCACACGCACTGCCCATGAACATGATATGGACCGTGATGAGATAAAGAAACGAAACAAACAAGTATCCGAAATTATCCGGCAGAGAGAGGATTCGCAGAGCATCATTCTCGCGGAGGAGAAGGGATTTCGCATATTTTACAATATCGCGGCAATCATCAGCTGCGTGATGCTGATTACGGTCCTTTTGTATTGTGTTGCAAACCTTCCGAGGTTCGGACAGGAAAATGTAAAGGCGACCGTCGTCACCCAGCGATATATCGAGAAGGGTCTCGAGGAGACCGGTGCGGTCAATATTGTGTCCGGCATGATTCTGGACTACCGTGCTTTTGACACGCTCGGAGAATCGCATGTTCTTTTCACTGCTCTTGTCTGTGTCATGGTCCTTCTGCGCAAGGACTGGAAGAATATGAATTCGAAGTTCGAGGATTACAGCAGTATTCGGTCGGATCGATATTTCCAGACAGAGAAGGATGTGATTCTTCAGACGATTGGTATCGTCATGGTTCCATGTATCTTTGTTTTCGGAACCTACGTACTGCTCAATGGCCAGAACTCTCCCGGCGGCGGTTTCTCCGGCGGGGCGATCCTGGGAGCGGCTATGATCATTTTTACGGCTGCGTTCGGATTCAGGAAAGTGGACCGTTTTTTTACCCTGAAGCTGTCAAGTTACGTGACATTCGTGGCACTTTCATTTTACAGTTTCGCGAAGGGGTATGTTTTTATCACAGGCGCGAACGGTCTGGACAATCATATCCCGAAGGGAATTCCGGGGGCGATTTTATCCGGCGGCCTGATTCTGCCGCTGGACATAGCGGTCGGTCTTGTCGTGGCATGTACCATGTACGGCTTTTACAGCCTTTTCCGACGCGGCAGTATCGGAGGGGGATAAGTAACGCAGACTTTGGCCCAAGTATCATGTAAAAGATAGAAGGAAAAAAAGATGCTGGAAACTCTACTGGTCAATTATGAGGAAGCGGCGGCGATCATTTTGTTTGGCATAGGCCTTACGATGCTGCTTTTCCATCGCAACCTCATTAAGAAACTCATCGGAATGAATATTATGGATACGGGTACATTTTTATTTCTCGCGTCCATGGGTTTTATCTCCGACCGGAAAGCGCCGATTATCACAGGCGGTGTTACGAATGTTGAAGCATATATCAACCCGGTGCCTGCAGGTCTGGTTCTGACCGGTATCGTGGTATCCGTCTCGGTTACAGCTGTCATGCTCTCCCTGACGATCCGCTTATACAGGCGTTATCACACCCTGAATCTTGATGATGTCTATATTCTGTCGAAACATCAGACGGAGGACAGATGACGTGGATATAATAAGAAACTTTCCGCTCTTTACCATTGTACTGAGCCTTTTTTCGGGCGTTTTCTGTACGATGCTTAAGGGGAAAACAGCAAAATATTACACTTTGATTTATGAGTGTCTTCTCATAGTACTTGTATCCTTCGTGCTCTGGTACACTTACCGGACGGGAGATTCCTTCACATACACGATGGGTGAATTTCCGGCGCCGTGGGGCAACGAGATCCGCGCGGGCGTTCTGGAAGCTACCCTTGCACTCGGTTTCCTGATTATTATATTCTGCAGCGTTATGGGCGGATGGAAATTTCTGGTGGTGGATGTCGATGAGACGAAGGTCAATCTGTATTTCACACTCATCAATCTGTTGACGGCTGCTTTGATGGCCATGATCTGGACAAATGATATCTTCACCGGATATGTATTTCTTGAGATCATGACACTTACATCCTGCGGACTTATGATCGTTCGAGAGATCGGCCGGACAACGCTTGCGGCAGTGCGCTATATGATTCTGAATCTGTTGGGTTCCGGATTGTTCCTGCTCGGCGTGGTCCTTCTGTATGATATTACGGGTCATCTGCTTATGGTTCCGATGCAGGAGAACATAGCGACAATGGCGAGCACTTACGCCGCTATGGAGCCGGTCACAATGTCTCTCGGTATTCTGACCATAGGTCTCTCAATCAAGAGCGGCCTGTTTCCGTTCCATTTCTGGATGCCGGATACATACGGATGGTCAACGCCGACATCGGCTTCAATCCTGTCATCGATCGTGTCGAAGGCATATATATTTCTACTGTTCAAGATATACTATCGGTGTATCGGAATCGAGATATTTGAAAATCTTCCGATCCGCAAGATTTTGTTCATTCTCGGAATCCTCGGCATGATTTTCGGCTCGATCTCCGCGATACGAAAGACCAGTGTCAACCGCATGGTCGCCTATTCTTCCGCAGCCCAGATCGGTTATATTTATATGGGTATCGGTATCGGAGGAATGATGGGTTACACGGCTGCCATGTTCCATATTCTTGTACATGCGGTCACGAAATCGCTGCTGTTCCTCACAACGCCTCGCCTTGCGGAAGTGTCCGGTGACAGCCTTTTGTTCAAGAATCTGCAGGGCAGCGCTCATCGCGCCAAGGACGCGGGTATGGTTTTCCTTTTGTGCTCGCTTTCAATGGTAGGTATTCCGATTTTTGCCGGATTTTCCTCAAAGCTGATGTTCGCTCTGTCCGCTGCACAGTCCGATAACATGAAGATTCTCTTTCTTACAATGTCAGCCCTGGCAATCAGTTCTGTCCTGAATGCGCTGTACTTCCTGCGCACGGTCATCCGCATCTACACGGAAGGAAGAGGGGGTGCGGATATTTCCGCCCATAAGCTCTATGAGGAGGAAAAGGGTATACGGGGCGTTGCATATGACATGGAGGATGACAAAGAAGAGGAAACAATGCTTTCCAAGTTGGAGTTCCGAATTCCGGCGGCTATCCTCATCGGCATGAACCTGTTCCTCGGCTTGTTCTCATGGTATACGGTCGATTTGATTCAGAAGGGACTGGAGATGTTCCCGTAAAGAAAACAAGGAGTAACCTATGATTCTTTTACTGACAATTTTATTTCCGATTATTTCGGGAATCATCATCTCCATCCCGGAGATGGAAAACAGAAAGAGACATATTTTTTATGTCGCAGCTCTGTTCATTACGGATATTCTGGGAGCGATCACAATTCTGAACGGAGGCAGTGCCCGTCTGTTCGCGTTCACGGACAAGGTCAGCGCGTACTTTACAACGGACGGAATAGGCAGGTACTTTATGATATTCGTCATGCTGCTCTACACAGTCGCGTGTTTCTACTCTTTTGAGTATATGAAGATGGAGGAGCGGGAGAATGTGTTTTTCGCATTTTATTTTGTCTGCTTCGGGGCCATGCTGGCTGTGTGCCTTGCGGGAAATCTGGTCACACTGTATCTGTGCTTTGAGATGGCGACGCTCACTTCCATGCCGCTGGTCCTGCACGAGATGACCAAGGCCGCGGTATCCGCGGCACTCAAGTATCTGTTTTATTCGATCGGAGGAGCCCTGCTGGGTCTTCTTGCCGTGTTTTTCGTGACATATTTCTCTGTGGACCCGGGTGCATTCGCAGAGGGAGGTGCCCTCGATATGGTAAAAGTAGCGGGACACGAGAAGCTTCTTCTTGCCATGGTATTCGTCGGGATCGTCGGATTCGGCACCAAAGCCGGTCTGTACCCCATGCATGGGTGGCTGCCGGCCGCCCATCCGATCGCACCTGCACCGGCATCCGCACTTCTGTCCGGAATCATTGCCAAAGCGGGTATCATCGCGATTATTCGTCTTGTTTATTTTTCGGTCGGAGCGGATTTTATCCGCGGCACATGGGTGCAGTATACATGGATGACGTTATGCATGCTGACGATCTTTATGGGCTCTATGATGGCGTATAAGGAAAAGGTCACGAAAAAGCGTCTCGCCTATTCCACAATCAGCCAGATTTCCTACATAAACCTCGGTCTTGCGCTTCTTACTCCGGAGGGGGCGGTCGGCGGTCTGCTGCACGTAGCTGCCCATGCTACATCGAAAGGCTGTCTCTTCCTCGCCGCAGGTGTGTTCATCTATAAGCTCGGAAAGAGAAATGTTTCTGAACTTCGGGGAATCGGCAAACAGCTTCCGATCACCATGTGGTGTTTCCTGATCGCATCCCTCTCTCTGGTGGGAATTCCGCCTATGGGTGGATTTGTGAGCAAATGGTACATTGCTCTCGCCGCTGTCGGAGACGGCATGGGAATATACTCGATTCTTCCGCCGGTCATTCTGCTGATCTCCGCTTTGCTGACAGCAGGCTATCTGCTGCCGGTCGCGATCGATGCATTCTTCCCGGGGCATGAGGAAGAGGAATCGCACACGGGGAAATCAAAATCAGCCGATAAGCACGGAAAAGATGCGAAAGCCCCCACAGTCACCGAGTCCGCTCTCATGTATGTCCCGATGCTCATTCTCTCCGCTGCGGCTTTGTGCGTCGGCATTTTCGGCTCACAGATTGCGGACATAATGATAAAATTCTTCTGAAAGAATCAGAAAATCCTGTATAGATTAGGAGCATTAACGTGAATCAGTACCTGATTTTTGTGCCGATCCTGATTCCCTTCTTAGGAGGCAGTCTGCTTCTTTTGAGACCGATTCGGGACGACCATATAAGAAATGTATATTGTGAGATCGTGGCCTGTGTCACTTCCGTGACAGTGTGGGCAGTTCTTGTCTATGGATCGAGGACTCCGGTCACGATATACAGTTTCATTGAAGAATTTGCTATAAATTTCAAAGTGGACGGACCGGCGATGCTTTTTGCGGGTATGGTCTCGGTCATGTGGCCGCTTGTGCTTTTGTATGCATTTGACTATATGGAGCATTCGGTCAGAAAGAATGCATTTTTCGCATTTTACGTGATGACCTACGGCGTCACACTCGGTATCGCCTTCTCTGCGGACCTTGTTACGATGTATGTCTTTTTTGAGATGCTGACTCTGGTCACTTTGCCGCTCGTAGCTCACTATCAGAATCACGCGAGCCTGTTCGCGGGGAGGAGATATGTCGCGTACTGTATCGGAGGCGCTTCACTGGCATTTGTCGCTGTTGTCATGGGCACCATGGGAGGCGGCGGAGATTTCGATTACGGCGGAAGTCTTTCCGGTATTTTTTCGGATGATCTGATGCGTATCATTTTCCTGTTCGGCTTCTTCGGATTCGGAACAAAAGCAGCGGTTTTTCCGCTTTACAACTGGCTCCCGCAGGCTTCGGTCGCCCCTACGCCTGTCACTGCGCTTCTGCATGCGGTCGCGGTCGTCAACTCCGGCGTATTTGCGGTGATGCGGCTCGCATGGTATGTATACGGACCGGAAGTGCTGCTCGGAACTGCGATGCAGAATATATGTGTGATCGCATCGGAGTTCACACTTGTGTTTGCAGCCGTTATGGCGCTTAAGGAGAGACACTTCAAGCGGAGGCTGGCCTACTCGACAGTCAGCAACCTGTCCTATATGCTCTATGGCATCATGCTGATGACTCCGCAGGGGCTGGTCGGCGGACTTGCTCATATGCTGTTCCACAGTGTGATCAAGATGTCCCTGTTCCTCTGTGCAGGTGCATTTATGCATATGACAGGAAATGAATATATTTACGAAGTGAACGGTGCCGGAAGACGGATGCCCTGGACATTTGCCTTCTATACTATGGGGGCACTGTCTCTGACCGGTATCCCCCTGTTCTGCGGATTTATCTCCAAATGGCGACTTATCTGGGCAGGTATAAGCGCTATGACTCCGGTATCGATCGCAGGTACTGTCTGCCTTATTCTGTCGGCTTTCCTGTGCGCAATGTATACGCTGAATATCAGTATTCGCGCTTTCTTCCCCATGCAGGGAACGGATAACTATGCACATTTTCGGGGGCGGAGAGAGGCAGGCTGGCGCATGCTCGTTCCGATCGGATTCTTTGCGATTCTGAACGTTGTGTTCGGACTGTTTTCAGGACCTGTCCTTGCATTCCTTGAAAATATTGCATTGGGGGTGATGTGATATGGTGATCTCCTTACTTGTGTTCCTGCCGATACTTGTATCTCCCATCGTCTACATCCTCGGGAGAAGGAATGAAAAGCTTCGCGATGACGCGGTGATTGTTTTCACGTTTTGCATGCTGGCCTTAGCCGTCTTTCAGGCGGTTTTCGTCACTTCGATACTTGCAAATGCGGAGGACGCCGCTTCTGCCCCGGGATTACCCGGGTTGGACATTCCCGGAATATTCGTCTACGGTCTCAGCTTTACGGCCGATGGATTCCGGGCGGTGTACAGCCTTGTCACAGCCATCATGTGGGCGGGTACAACGCTGTTCTCCAAAGAGTACTTTGCCCATGAGAGAGAAGGGCTCGATCGTTACTGGATGTTCGTTATCCTGACACTGGGCGCGACCCAGGGCGTTATGCTCTCAGCGGATCTCATGACAAGCTTTGTATTTTTTGAGATTCTTTCTCTCACCTCCTTCACGTGGGTCATCCACGAGGAGACAAAAGGTGCGATCCGTGCCGCGTACACATACCTCTTTATCGCGGTCATCGGCGGACTTGTCCTGTTCATGGGCTTGCTCCTTGTGAGAGAGACTTGCGGGACACTCGCGTTCCGCGACCTTGCCGCGGCAGTCTCATCTGCCTCACAGGATACCGCGTCCGGACGCAGGATCTTCGCCGGTGCGGTCTGCATTCTGTTCGGGTTCGGCTGCAAAGCCGGAATGTTCCCTGTTCATGTGTGGCTGCCGAAAGCACATCCTGTTGCACCTTCGCCCGGATCAGCTCTCTTGTCCGGTATACTGACCAAGGTCGGTGTGTATGGCATCATCATGACGGCGACGCAGGCTCTGTTCGGGAGCCGGGCGTTCGGGCTGCTGATTTTTACACTCGGACTCGTTACGATGTTCCTCGGAGCACTTCTTGCTCTGTTTTCCGTAAATCTGAAGAGAACGCTGGCATGCTCATCCATGTCCCAGATCGGGTTCATTCTGACGGGCATCGGCATGGCGACATTCACGAACGCTCTCGGAGAGGCACACGGGGAGGAGGGCGTCACACTGGCACTTTCCGGTGCTATGCTGCATATGGTGAATCACTCTTTGCTGAAACTGGTACTCTTCATGGCTGCAGGCGTTGTGGTCATGAATCTGCATAAGCTGAATCTGGATGATATAAGAGGCTGGGGACGCAATAAGATTTTCCTGAAGATCGCTTTTGCGCTCGGCGGGCTCGGTATCAGCGGCGTCCCGCTTTTTAACGGGTACATTTCAAAGACTATGCTGCATGAGGGAATCGTGCATGGCATAGAGGTCACGGAGTCAATGGCCGGAATGGGAGGCGTGCATGCATTCTTCCGGATCGGCGAGTGGGTGTTCCTGATCTCGGGCGGATTTACCTTCGCATATATGCTGAAACTGTTCATCTGCGTGTTCCTTGAGAAAAATCGGGATGAGTCGGTGCAGGCAGTTTACGATGAAAATCCGGTCTGCATGAATCTAGCGTCGACCGTCGCGGTCTTCGGATCTTCCCTGTTCATGGTAATCCTCGGTCAGCCGCTTATAATGACGCGTATTGCTGCCCTGATGAACGGTAGAGAGGAGATTTTGGAGTTTGCGGCATTTACTCTTGAGAACCTGAAGGGCGGATTCATCTCGCTCGGAATCGGAGCGCTTCTGTACATTGTTGTT
>AUXO012452251.1_pt1 | contig 13749 bp, 13 predicted proteins | sample 768731 | NCBI WGS metagenome assembly AUXO01 (sample SAMN02715735, study PRJNA202380) | gut metagenome | biome: sheep rumen | host: Ovis aries | place: New Zealand: Palmerston North
AGAAAAACAAGTTTAGATGAATTACCACAATTAATAAATATAATAAGAGGGGAGCTATCATTAATAGGACCAAGACCAGTAATAAAGGTTGAATTAGAAAAATACGAAAATAATAAAAAGAAATTTTTAAGTGTTACACCTGGACTTACTGGATATTGGGCTGCAAATGGAAGAAGCAATATATCTTATGAACAGAGAATGATTATGGAATTGTATTACATAGATAATATTTCTTGGAATTTAGATGTAAAGATATTTATAAAAACGATTTTTTCGGTTTTGAAAAAAGAGGGAGCGGTATAATAATAGATGTTTTTATTATATAAGAAAAATAAAAACTAGAACTATTCTAAAAAAATGAGTATTAGAAAGTGAGGAAAATTAATTGAAAATTTTAGTAACAGGTGCAAATGGATATTTAGGTCAAGGAATTGTTAAGGCTTTACTGGAAAGAGAAATTGAGGTTATTGCATCAGACTTTAACGTTAATAATATAGATAATCGTGCTCATAAAATTCAATGTGATTTATTCAAAATAGAAAATCCATATAATTATTTTGAACATCCAGATGTAGTTTTACATTTAGCTTGGAGGGATGGTTTTGTTCATTACTCAACTGCACATATTGATGATTTACCTAAGCATTATACTTTTATAGATAAAATGGCGAAGTATGGATGTAAGCAGATAGCAGTATTAGGTAGTATGCATGAAATAGGATTATTTGAGGGAAGTATAAATGAATCAACACCTTGTCATCCTGTAACTCCATATGGAATTGGAAAAAATGCACTAAGAGACTTGACAAAAATGGTGTGTGATCAAAATAAAACAGTATTTCAATGGCTAAGAGGCTTTTACATTGTAGGAAATACAAAATTCGGTAATTCTATTTTTTCAAAGATTACTGTTGCTGTTGAAGAAGGAAAAAAAGAATTTCCATTTACAACAGGGCAGAATCAATATGATTTTCTTGATTATGATGTTTTTGTAAACCAGGTAGCAGATGCTATTACTCAAGATGAAATTACTGGAATAATCAACATTTGCTCTGGAAGACCAGAAAAATTGGGAGAACGTGTGGAAAGGTTTATTAAAGATAATGATTATGATATAAAACTATTATATGGGGCTTTCCCAGATAGAGCATACGATTCAAAAGCAGTATGGGGTGATGATACAAAAATTAAGGAAATTACTAAAAAAGCAAATGAATTAAGAAATAATAACAATTCAACTTCATGAACAGTAAGATATGCTATTAGAAAGAGATAATAAAAATGAAAAAAGTTAAAATTATAATTGCAACACATAAGAAATATTGGATGCCTAATGATGAAATTTATCTACCTATTCTAGTTGGTGCTGAAAACAATAATAATGATTTTGATTATATTAAGGATAATACAGGCATTAATATAAGTAATAAAAATAAGAATTATTGTGAACTAACAGGTTTATATTGGGCTTGGAAGAATCTTGATGCGGAATATATAGGTTTAGCACATTATAGAAGGCACTTTAGTAATGGAAAAATTAAACTAATGAAAAAATCTAGAATAATTACCTCTAAACAAGTTCAAGATTTAATATCTGATAATGATATAATTTTACCGAAACCAAGAAACTATTACATAGAAACAAATTATAGTCAATATGTACATGCTCATCATGCAATTGATTTGGATACAACACGAGTAATTATTAGTGAAAGGCATCCAGAGTATTTAGAAGAATTTGATAAATGTATGAAAAGAACAATAGGACATAGATTTAATATGTTTATTATGAGCAGAGATAAATTAAATGAATACTGTGAATGGTTATTTGATATTTTGTTTGAATTAGAAAATAGATTGAATATTTCAACATATAATGATAATGATTCGAGGGTATTTGGTTTTGTTAGTGAACGATTATTAGATGTCTGGATTAATACAAATAAGTATAAATATATAAATATTCCATATATATTTATGGAAAATCAAAATTGGATAAATAAAGGATTCAATTTTATAAAAAGAAAGTTTATAGCAAAGGTGGGCTAATAATGTATGATTTTATTATAGTAGGTTCAGGACTTTATGGTTCGGTTTTTGCATATGAAGCTACTAAAAAGGGGTATAAGGTTCTTGTTATAGAGAAAAGAAATCATATAGGTGGAAATGTTTTTACGGAAAATATTGAAGGTATTAATTGCCACAAATATGGTGCACATATCTTTCATACAAATAATAAATATATATGGGATTATCTCAATAATTTTTGTACATTTAATAGATTTACGAATAGTCCAGTAGCTAATTATAAGGGAGAGATTTTTTCTCTTCCATTTAATATGTATACATATAATAAAATGTGGGGAGTAATTACTCCAAAGGAAGCTATGGATAAAATAGCTAAACAGAAAAATGAAATAAAAAAAACACCTTTAAATTTAGAAGAACAAGCAATTTCCCTAGTGGGCCGAGACATTTATGAAAAACTAATTAAAGGATATACTGAAAAACAGTGGGGTAGGAGATGTATAGATTTACCACCATTTATTATTAGAAGACTTCCAGTTCGATTTACTTATGATAATAATTATTTTAATGCACTATATCAAGGAATACCAATAGGAGGATATACAAAAATGGTTGAAAAAATCCTTAGAGGTATTGAGATAAAACTTAATGAAGATTATTTAAAAAGAAAAAAACATTGGGATAGTCTTGCAAATAAAATTGTATATACTGGTCCAATAGATGCATTTTTTAATTATAAATTTGGTGCTCTCGAATATCGTTCAGTAAAATTTGAAAATGAAATAATGTCAGAATCTAATTTTCAAGGTAATGCAGTTGTAAATTACACAGATAAGGAAACTCCATGGACTAGGATTATTGAACATAAGTGGTTTGAATTCGGTAAAGATGAAAATGGCAAAGACATTCCAAAAACCATTATTAGTAGAGAATATAGTTCTGAATGGAACAAAAGTGAAGAGCCTTATTATCCAATTAATGATGAGAAAAACAATAAATTGTATTTGAAATATAAGGAATTGGCAGGAAAGGAAAAAAAAGTGATTTTTGGTGGAAGACTTGGCGAATATAAATACTACGATATGGACGCTATTGTTCTTTCAGCATTAGAAAAATGTAAGGAGATATTATAATGAAAATTTTGGCTTTAAATTTACCACAATTTCATGAAATAAAAGAAAATAATGAGTGGTGGGGAAAAGGATTTACAGAATGGACTAATGTAAAAAACGCGAAACCATTATATAAAGAGCATGTTCAACCAATGGAACCATTAGAGGGATATTATGACTTATCTCAGGTAAATGCAATTGATCATCAATGTAAACTTGCTAAAGAATATGGGATTTTTGGTTTTGTTTATTTTCATTATTGGTATGAGGAAAGAAAACTATTAGAAAAACCATGTGAGATTTTACTTGAAAATGAGAATATTGATACTAATTATTGTTTTTGCTGGGCAAATCATTCTTGGACACGAGCATGGGATGGCAAAGAAAATAATGTGCTATTAGAACAAACATATGGAGAAAAAGAAGATTGGGACAATCATATTAAGTATTTATTACCATTTTTTAAAGATAAGCGTTATATAAAAGAAAATAATAAACCAATGTTTATAGTATACAATAGTAGTGCAATTCCCAAGGTTAATGAAATGGTTTCATATTGGGAACAGATATTGAAAAGAGAAGGATTTGATGGTATCTATATTGTAGAGTATATAAGTACAAAGTGCATAGAACCTCATATTGATAAATCGCAAGCAATTTATGAAGATGAACCTTTATATACATTGAGATTTGAAACAAACGTATTACAAAAATTATATAGGATATGGAAAAAAAAGTGTCATTTAACCGAATATCAAGATTTTGACAATATCTATAAAATGCTATTAAAAAAACGAAGAACATATGATAATAGAAAAATAATTCAAGGGTGTTTTCCTGCATGGGACAATTCACCTAGACGTGGTAAAAATGGCTCTATGATTGTGAAAAAATCAACTCCGGAGAAATTTGAAAAATATTTAAGAAAGCTCTTAGAAAGTACAAGAAAAGATGTTTCAAAGGATTATTTAATTATCAATGCATGGAACGAATGGGGAGAAGGTGCAATTTTAGAACCTTCTGTTAAGGATCAATACAAATACTTAGAAGCCGTGTCAAATGCTATTAAAGACTTTGGGATTGAGGGAAAAAATGAAGATTTTAATAATAGGTAAACCGTTTTATAACTATCATGAAATAATAGCAAATGAATTTCGATTAATGAAAGATAATGTAACTTTTATTTCAGATTCACCAAAAAATCATTTTCTTATAAAAAGACTTTTTGGTAGTAAAATTGAAAAAATGTATATTGAAAGATATCACAAAAGATTGTTTAAATCCAAAATTGAAAAAGATTTTGATTTGATATTAGTACTTGTTGGAAGATATTTAACAAAAGATTTTATGTCTAATTTAAAAGAAAGGAATCCATCTAGTAAACTAGTTTTATACTTATGGGATGATATTGAAAGAGTAGACAATTTCAATTTAGTTAAAGATTTTTATGATAAAATTTATAGTTTTGATTTAAATGATTGTAAAAACTATAACATTACATTTTTACCATTGTTCTATTCCAGGGATTATAAATTAGGTAACTATAATAAAACTATTGATATATATGGGGCTTTTTCAGATCATTCTGAAAGAAAAAAAATAGCTTATAAGATTATCTCTCAAAGTATAGGAAAAAGAATTAAATGCAAGTTTATTTTTTTCCCTGGACGATTTAAATACATAATTAATTATATAAAAAATAAAAAAATTCAAACAAAAACAAACAATGAAATGGTTTATGTGTATGCACCTATTGATGATAATACAAATCTGAATTTTGTATTCCATAGCAAAGCTTTACTTGATGTTCAATATAAAACTCAAAATGGATTAACGATGCGTACTATTGAATCGATTGGTGCAGGAGTAAAATTAATAACTACCAATACTAGTATTATGAAATATGATTTTTATAGACCTGAAAATTGTTTGATAATTGATAGAGATAATCCTGTGATAGACTTTAAATTTTTTGAAACACCATATTTACAGTTACCAAATGATATTTATAGTAAGTATTCTATAGAAACATGGGTTTCTGTTATCAGAAATGAGATAAGTAAAGTATATTTTAATGATATTGAATAAAGAGGTAATATTATATATGAATATAAAACAACAATTAAAACGATTTATAAAAGAATTGTATATTTTGACTAAATCTTTATACTGTAAAACTATTTATAAATTAAAAAAAATAGGAAAAAATTCAGTAGTAGACAAGCCAATTAGAATTATTGGCGGACAATATGTAACAATAGGAAATAATACAAGAATAATTACAGGGTTAAGGATGGAAGCGATAAATTGGTGGAACAATAAAAAATATGAGCCATTAGTTTCAATAGGAAATAATGTTAATATCGGTCAAAACTGTCATATTACATGTGCTAACAGTATAGATATTGGCAATGGAGTTAGTATTATGCCGGATGTTTTAATTACAGATATAGAGCACGAGTATGAAAAGAATAAAACACTAAATGAAACAGGTTTAAAAGTTGGGAGTATTAAAGTTGGTGATTATACAGTTATTGGTATGGGGACAAGAATTATTGGAAGTAAAGATATAAAGATTGGAAGCAATGTTATAATCGGAACAAATACAATTGTAAAAAAAGATATTCCTGATGATTCAATTGCATATGGAAATCCCATTACTATAAAAAAAAGGTTTGAATAAAAATGAATGAAATTGAAAAGTATAGAAAGCAAATTAATGAAGTATCTTTTATTGGATTAGAGGGTATAGAATGTGGTGATGTTTTATATTATCCGTTAAAAAATTATATTGAGAAAAACCTAACTTTAAAGAGAAAAAGAATAAAAAAGAATTTTAAGTTATCTATGGATATAGCGATATCTTTTTTTAGACAAACATATAATTTTTATGAAAGTGGTAAAGGAACGTTATTATTTCTTTATTCCAATGCATATGGGCATAGAGAAGATTTATGGTCAAATTTTTATTCTGTATCAAAATTGTTTAATGATAAGATAGTTATTTTTCCAAAAAAAGCTTGTTCTTTTTCTATAAAAAAAATAGAAAAGATTAAATATTTAATTATATGGAATAAACAATTAAAAAAGATTATTAAAGATACATATATGAGATTTTTTATTGTTAAAGAGCTATTTCTTATTTATATAGATTATATAGAGTGTATGGATATAATTAAAAATAAAAAGATTAATCTTTTAGTTTCCTTTTGTGATGTTCATCCTTTGGAATCACTTTTTACACAGTTTTTTAATTTGAATTCTATAAACACTGTTACTTTACAACACGGAGTATATAGTTCGGTAATTAATAATTGGGTATTTTTAGGCTCCAAAAGTTCATATATGTTAGGATTTGGTCAATTTACATATGATGAAGGTGCTATTTTAGGAATTGAAAAAAATAAGATAAAAAAAATAGGTGCAATGTCAGCTATAGGTGTAAATTTAAAAAATAAACCTAAATCTTATAAAAATAATATAATGGGACTAATACTAGACGGAGAAGAATTTTATGAACTAAATAAAAGAATGATTAGTTTTGCTCAAGATTTTTGTTTGAAAAGAAATATAAAGTTATTAATAAAATTTCATCCTACATCGAATAAAGATGATTATAAGCAATATATAAGTTCAAAACAAAAAATTGAGTTATATTCGAATGAGATATTACTAAAAGACTTCGTTAAAATGATAGATTTTGCTATTGTCAGAAATTCTACATGTATTATTGAATTATTGCAATTATGGATTCCAACGTTTATATATAGTGAAAAAAAACAGTTATATGATGTATATAAGAACATAAAGTTTGGAAAATTTACTTCGGATAATGAATTGGAATATTATATAAATAACATTAATTCAGAAAAAGTAAAAAAAATGATTACAGATATGAGAGATTATTTTTGCGAATCAGGAGATCCCTCAAATAGATTTAAAAATACACTTGTTCAGTTAAATACAAAACTATGAAAAATATAATGGAGTAAATTAATTATTATGATTTTTACAAGAAATAAAGAAAATAATAGATTTATATATTTTTTGATTAATGGAATTTTAATAATGCTATGTTGTTTGCTAAATAATAGTATCATTACTGATTATGTTTGTGCTATAATTTTTATTCAATTTTATATAGTATCATTATTTTTTAACGTTGAAATATTATGGAAGTATATTTTTTTACACTATTATATTAGTACAGGCATAATAAGTGTATTTCTGTGTGATACTACAAATGTATATCTTTATGAATTATGTGAAACAACATCTTTTTCAGGAGCATTCCCAATATTAGCTTTTTTTTACTGGATTTTTTTAACATTTTTAATATTATTCGATAAAAAAACATCAATAAAGATAGATAATAAATGTAAGAGTATTGTTATAAAAAACATTAATCTGAAAGATGATACTGTATTTAAATTAACTATTGCCTTTATTTTTATGATTGGATTAGTATTTTTTGCTTTAGTTGCAAAAAAACCAGCATTTTTATATGGAATAGATAGATTTAGTTATGCAAAGATGTATTTACCGAAATGGATGATAAAATTGCATTTATTACCTATGATGATATCTCCATTATTAGTAGTATGTTTAATAAAAAATAAGAATTACTCAATAATAAAAAGACTTGAAGTATTTATAATTACATATATACCATATACATTATATGAAATATGGATTGGACAACGATTTCAGTCATTTTTTATGTTAATATGGAGTTCAATGCCGTTAATTATTGATAGTTTGAAAAATAAGAAAATAAGTTTAAAAAAGCAAATAGGCATTATATGCACAATTTTGATTATATTATTTGGATTTGTTTTTTTATATTCTCACCAAAGAAATACAGAAATTGATAAATTACTATCTATGAGATTAGTAGAACAGGGACAATTATGGTGGAAATTGTATTCAAATGAAAAAAATAATAATTCAGAAAGTAAAGATATAATGGATGAAATAAATGCAATAATAAATTCAATATTTGATAAAGGTGAATCTAAAGATTTCGGAGTTTATCACCTTATGTATTTGACAACACCAAGAAATGTAGTTATCGGGAAATTAGCTACTGGAAGTAGATATGCTGCATTAGGATTTGAACTTGCATATTATTATTGTGGGTACATTGGTATTATTATAGTGGCTCTATTTGGAGCAAAACTATTTGCAATAATTTCAAATTGTTTTATTTATAATGTTGAACGTGGAAACATTATTTTATCAATGATATATTTACGAATTCTTCAAAAATCACTTTCTGCTTATTGCCAGGGTGATTGGCATTCTATGACTTCTACTTCTAGTTTGATTTGTTATTGTGTAATAATAATGGTTGGTTTTTTAAAAAGAAAAAGAATAAATAAAAAAAGCATGTTAATATAAATCTGAGATTTTTTAGTATTAAATTTAGATAAAGGTATATAATATGAATAATAATAAAGCATTAAAATCAGGAATTTGGTATACTATTTCAAATTTTATGAATAAAAGTATGATTTTTTTTACAACTCCTATATTTACTAGAATGTTAACACATATAGAATTTGGAATATTTAATAATTATTTATCGTGGCTAAGTATATTAACCATATTTATCACATTAAACTTAGAGTCAACTATTATAAGTGCTAGATATGATTATGAGGATAACTTTGATAACTATATTTTTTCAATGCTATCTTTAAGTTCTGTTAATACACTAATATGGTTTATAGTAATTAGTTTAAAAAAGTCATTTGTTGAATCATTTTTTGGCCTAAGTATTACATATGTTTATGCGATGTTACTATATTTGTTATTTCTTCCAGCCGTAAATATGTTTCAATTAAAAGAAAGATATTTTTTTAAGTATAAAAAAAGTGTTTTAGTAAGTGTGATTTTGTCTTGGGGGACGACATTATTATCAGTAGTACTTGTTATATTAATGCCTAATAAATTAGATGGTAGAATAATTGGAGCAGTTGTTCCTACTGTTTTAATTGGATTTATATTTTATATTTATTTTTTTAAAAAGGGTAAAAGAATAAATATAAAATACTGGAAATATGCCATTCCAATCTGTTTACCATATATACCGCATTTATTGTCTATGACATTACTTAATTCTACAGATAGAGTAATGATAACAAAGATGTGTGGCAACGAACAAACATCTTTATATAGTTTAGCTTATACTTGCGGAACAATGGTAACATTATTACTGACATCATTAAATGGAGCCTTTGCACCATGGTTAGGAGAAAAATTAAATAAAAAAGAATATTCTGAAATTCATAAATTTAGCTATATCTATATTTCAACTTTTTTAGCGATGGCAATAGGAATTATGCTTATATCTCCTGAAGCACTTTTGATATTAGGCGGAAAATCATATATGGAAGCTATTTATGTATTAGCTCCAGTTTCAATTGGATGTGTTTGTCAGTTTTTATACACAATGTTTGTTAATGTTGAACAATTTAAAAAACAGACTAAGGGAATGGCTATTGGAAGTATAATAGCTGCTACAGTTAATATTTTGCTAAATTATATTTTTATACCTATATTTGGATATTTAGCTGCTGCATATACTACATTAGTAGGATATTTAGTACTTTTAATTATACATATGTATTTGGTAAAAAGGTTGAATTTAAATAAAATATACGACTATAGATTTATTGCATTTGTTGTCGTATTTGGAATATTATTGATGATTTTAATACTATATTTGTATTCTCATATAATATTACGATATTTTTTTATATGTATATATATAATAAGTATGGTGTATGGTTTTATAAGGTATAAAGATAGAATATTAATTAATATAAAAAGGAAGTAATGATATTTATGGAAAAATTAGTGATAATTGGTGCAGGAGGATATGCAAAATCAGTTTTAGATTCAATAGATTATTTTAATTATGAATTTGTTGGATTTATAGATGAATTTTCTAAAGAAAAAGAACATTTAGGATATCCCATTTTAGCAAATTCATTAGATGAAATTAAAAATATTAGTAAATATGTATATTTTATAGCAATTGGAAATAATCAAAAAAGAAAGAACTGGTATGAAAAATTAGTAAAACAGAATTTAAGAATCATTAACGTAGTTGATAAATCAGCTATAGTATCTAGACAAGCTACAATTGGAACAGGATGTTTTATTGGAAAAATGGCTATTATTAACAGTAAGGCTACTATTGGAAATAATTGTATTATTAATACAAAGGCTTTAATTGAACATGGATGCAAGATTTCTAATAACTGTAATATTTCTACAAATACAGTTTTAAATGGTGATGTAGAAGTGGGAGAATGTAGTTTTATAGGTAGTTCATCAGTTACAATTGGTCAACTTAGCATTGGATCCTATTCAACTGTTGGAGCTGGAGCAGTTGTAACCAAGAATGTTGACAATAACGTGACAGTTGCAGGAGTACCAGCTAGAGTTATTAATAAGGGAGCCATGCTAGGTTAATGATTAAAATAGTAAGAGTATAAAATGAAAGGTAGATGAATAATATGAGGAAAAAAATTATTATTGTTGCAGAAATAGGTTGCAATCATAACGGAGATCCAAAATTAGCAAAAAAAATGGTAGATATAGCAAAAGAATGTGGTGTAGATGCTGTAAAATTTCAAACATTTAAATCTACTTTATTAATATCAAAATTTGCAGAAAAGGCAGAATATCAAAAAAAGACAACAGGGGAAAATGAAAATCAATTAGATATGACTAAAAAATTAGAATTAAGCCATAATGATTATCTTAAGTTAAAGCAATATGCAATGTCACTGGGATTAAAAGTGTTTTCTACAGCTTTTGATATGGAGTCAATAGAATTTCTTGAAAAAGATGGACAAAATATTTGGAAAATTCCATCTGGAGAAATTACGAATTTGCCATATTTAGAAAAAATTAGTAGTATTGAGTGTGAAAATAAATTAATAATATTATCCACTGGTATGGCAAATATGGATGAAATAAAAAAGGCTGTTGAAATATTACAAAGTAAACGAAACAATAGAATTATTATTTTGCATTGTAATACTGAATATCCAACTCCAGATCAAGATGTAAATATTAGTGCAATTCAAGATTTAAAAAATAATTTTCCAAATAATGAAATAGGTTTTTCAGATCACAGTGTAGGAGATATTGGAGCAATTATGGCTGTAAGTTATGGTATAACTTTTATTGAAAAACATTTTACGCTAAACAAAGATTTTGAGGGTCCAGACCATAAAGCAAGTGCAACACCTGAAGAATTGAAAGAATTAGTTAAGAATGTTAGAAGAGCTGAAGTAATGTATGGTAAAGGGATTAAGTATGTTACAGAATCTGAACAAAAAAATAAAAAGATAGCACGTAAATCAATTGTAGCAAAAAGAGATATAAAAAAAGGCGAAGTGTTTTCAGATAACAATTTAATTTGTAAAAGACCAGGCAATGGAATATCACCAATGCATTGGTATGAAATAATGGGAAAAAAAGCTGAATATGATTTTCAAGAAGATCAAGTTATAAAATCATCCTTGTTTAAAAATGAGGAATAATTATTAATGTTTTATAGATTAATTATAATTAAAAATTTAAATACTAGTAAGGAAATTTGATTTATGAAAAAAATTGCAATAATTCCAGCTCGTTCTGGATCAAAAGGATTAATAAATAAAAATATATTAAATTTATGTGGAAAACCTCTTATGGCTTGGTCTATCGAGGCAGCCCAAAATAGTAATTGCTTTGAAAAAATTATAGTTTCAACAGATTCAAGAGAATATGGAGAAATAGCTAAAAAATATGGAGCAGATGTGATATATAGAAGTGCAGATTTATCAAATGATCAAGCTACTACATATATGGTTATAGAGGATGTATTAAATAAATTGGAAATGAATATTACATATTTTGTACTTTTACAACCAACATCACCGATGAGAAATTCTATACATATTAGAGAAGCTTGTTTAAAATATGAGAAAAGTATAAATGATTTTGATTTTTTAGTATCTGTTAGAGAAGCAGAACACAGCTCTTTATTAGTGAAACCGATAGATGAAGATGAAAGCTTAAAATTCTTTGATAGTGATTTTTCTAATTATCATAGACAATTATACAGAGAATACTCCCCAAATGGTGCTATTTTTATTGCAAAACCAGACGAATATTTTAAGAAAAAACATTTTTTTGGTGCTAAAAGTTTGGCTTATAAAATGAACATTTTTGATTCGATAGATATAGATAATTGGTTAGATTTTGAATTGGCTAAAATTTGCATGGAAAAGAAATTAAATGAGAGGTAATAATACAATGTACAAAGTTGATTTTATAACAGGCTCTAGGGCTGAATATGGTATTATGAGAAGATATTTAAAATTATTAAATGAAGATCCCAATATTGATTTAGGTATAATAGTTACAGGTTCATTATTAGATGAAAAATATGGACGTCAAGTGAGCCTAATATATGAGGATGGATTTAAAATAGATACTGAAATAAAGACTACAATTGATTCGACATCAAATCAAATGGTATTAAATAATATGGCTGAAACTTTGTCAAAATTTGGAAAACACTTTAATAATAGTAAATATGATTTGTTAATAATATTAGGAGATAGATATGAAATGCTATCAGTAGCAATAGCAGCTGCTATGCAAAAAATCCCAATTTTACATATTCATGGAGGAGAAGCTACATTCGGAAACTATGATGAATTTATTCGACATTCAATTACTAAGATGAGTTTATATCATTTTACAGCAACTGAAGAATACAGAAAAAGGGTTATACAATTAGGAGAAAACCCTGACAATGTATTTTCTTTAGGTGCTTTGGGAGCGGAAAATTGTCTATTTATAGATCAAAAAAATGTTCCTGAAAAAATAAAAAAACTACCACGAAAAGAATACTTTATTATATTATTTCATCCGGAAACATTAACAAATGTAAGTGTACGTAATCAGATTGATATTCTTTTAGAAACTATTTCAAATTATTCTAAATATAAATTTATTTTTTTAGGGTCAAATGCTGATACAAATTCAGACATTATTAGAAATAGAGTAGAGGAATATGTTAATCATCATGAAAATTCTATGTATTTTGAGAATTTACATACAGATGCGTATCATTATCTTTTAAAAAATGGAATATGTATAATAGGAAATTCGTCTTCTGGAATTATTGAAGCACCAAGTTTAGGAATATATTCAATAAATATTGGCAATAGACAAGCTGGAAGAGTTAAAGGGAATAGCGTTATTGATACTGAGTGTAATCAAAAAGGAATTGCAAGTGCTATAGAAAAAGTATTGAAAGAATGTAAAAATATTAAACCACAAAATCCATATTACAAAGAGAATACAGCAAATTTGTATTTTGAAAAAACAAAGGAAATTTTAAAAAGAATAAATAATGATATAAAAAAAACAAAAACTTTTTATGACATTATGTAAAAAAATATATGATAAATCTTTTATTTTATATTTTTTATTATAGAATACAATTATAAAAAATGGAGATGAAATTATTTATGAAAATCCTAATCACAGGAGCAAATGGAATGCTTGCCAAAGAAGTAAAAGAAAAATTTAGTGT
>AUXO018521520.1_pt1 | contig 13747 bp, 12 predicted proteins | sample 768731 | NCBI WGS metagenome assembly AUXO01 (sample SAMN02715735, study PRJNA202380) | gut metagenome | biome: sheep rumen | host: Ovis aries | place: New Zealand: Palmerston North
TCGAACCCTCACTGACAGAGCCAGAATCTGTAGTGCTACCATTACACCATATCTCAATATGTCCCGCGAACGGGACTGCAAATGTACGACATTTTTCTGAAACCGCAAGAGCAAAAGTAAAAAAATTGAGGTTTTTACAAGTTTTTGGAGAGGGGCTTTTGTGTTTGGCCCGATATTTGGCTTAGGGGGGACTGACGTGTATTTAAAACCTGTAACCATGAAGAAGTTAGTTCTATTACTGGCTCCGGTTATTGCCTTTTCGCTTACCGGATGCAACAAAGAAATCCTTTTCCCGGATGGGGACGAGGATATCTACGGCCAGGGAGGCAGTTCCTCCGGCGTAACCAAACCCACAACCATCACGGTTGAACAAGACGAAGAAGACCTCATTGCGGGCACTTCTTTCACGCGTACCATATCTATTACTTTCTCCGACAATGGCGGCGCCACAGTAAGCGGTGACGAGAACGGCATTGTGAAAGTGAGCGGCAACCAGGTAACCGTGGACAACACCGCCACCAAGGAAAAAGTGAAATATGAACTCTCCGGAAGCACCACCAACGGTTTCCTTAAGATTTACTCCAACAACAAGCAGGCGCTGGTGCTGAACGGCGTTTCCATCACCAACCCTGCCGGAGCCGCCATCAACAACCAGGGTAAAAAGCGCTGCTTTGTAGTGGTGAACGGGCAGAATTATCTGGCCGATGGCACCTCCTATTCCGCCACTCCGGCCGATGAAGATGAGAAGGCAGCCTTCTTCTCCGAAGGTCAGCTCATCTTCAGCGGCGAAGGCTGGCTGGAAGTGAAGGCGGTGGGTAAATCGGGCATCACCTCCGACGATTACCTGAACTTCCTGGCAGGTCCCACCCTAAAGGTTTCCTCCTCCGCCGGCCACGGCTTGAGGGGGAAGGACGCCGTTTATGTGAACGGAGGCCAGCTGGACGTGACGGCATCGGCCCATATGAAAAAGGGCATTACCTCCGACAGCCTGGTGGTGTTTAACGGCGGCGTTACCACCATTGCCGTTACCGGAGGCACCGCTTACGACGACGAAGAGCAGGAGTACAAGGCTTCCGCCGGCGTAAAGGCCGATCAGATTTTCGTGATGAACGACGGCACCCTTACTATCACCAACGAGGGCCAGGGTGGCAAAGGCATCAGCGGAGACGGCGTGGCCTATTTCCAGGGCGGCACGGTGGATGTAACCGTAACCGGCAGCAACTACGGCAAATCCTCGCAGAGCTTCGGTCCCGGCGGTCCCGGCGGATGGGGCGGCAGCTCCTCTTCCAGCGACAATTCCAAGAGCGCCAAGGGCACCAAGTTTGACGGCAATATCTTCATTTCCGGCGGCACCATAAGCTCCAAGGCTGCCAACCACGAAGGCATAGAATCCAAGGGCCGTATTGAAATTACCGGTGGCAATGTGTTCGCTCAGTCCAAGGACGACGCCATTAACAGCGCCGGCATGCTGGCCATCACCGGCGGCAACGTGTGTGCCTATTCCACGGGCAACGACGGCATTGATGCCAACGGCAACTGCTACATCGAAGGCGGCGTTATCTATGCCGTGGGAAGCGGATCCCCCGAGGTGGCTATTGATGCCAACGCGGAGGCTAGTTGCAAGTTGTATGTGAACGGTGGAACCCTCTTTGCCATCGGCGGCCTGGAAGGCGGTGCCGTCCTTAGCCAGAAGTGCTACCAGGCCTCTTCCTGGAGCAAAAACACCTGGTATTCCATGGCCGTGGGTAATAACTCCTATGCCTTCAAGACTCCGTCCAGTGGCGGCAGCGGCCTGGTGGTGTCCGGAGCTTCTCAGCCGTCCTTAAAGTCCGGTGTGAGCGTGACGGGCGGAACAGACTATTTCAACGGAATGGCCAAGCAGGAAGCCAGCATCAGCGGTGGTTCCGACGTAAGCCTGAGCACCTATTCCAGTAGCAACAGCGGCCCTGGTGGCTGGGGCCCCGGCTGGTAGTTCTTGTGTTCCCACGGAAAATCACTACCTTTGTAAATATATGCCGGAGATAGAACATATCTCTTTGGGCCAGGAACTTGACAACATGCTCCCCATCACGCTGGAGGAAATGAATTCCGTCAAACTGATGAACCGCATAGATGCCAAGTTCCTCACCAACGAGGCCACGCTGCGCAGCGTCCTGGCCGATGCCGCCGCAGCCGGCTATCGGGTATTGGTAACGGAAGGAGAACGCCAGAGCCCCTACGAAACGGTATATTTCGATACCCCCGGGCTTCGGATGTTCTACGACCACCACAACCGGCGGCTGGTGCGTCAGAAGGTGCGAACCCGCTGCTACGTGCGCTCGGGAGAAGCCTATCTGGAGATTAAGCGGAAAAACAACCACGGCCGAACCAGCAAAAAACGCATCGGCCTGCCGCTGGAACAGATGACCGACTTCTCTGCCAACCCGGAGGCCTGCGCATACCTTGCCAAGCACTCCTGGTTTACGCAGGCAGACGTGAGCCCGTCCCTGGAGACGGCCTTCACCCGCATCACGCTTGTGAATCCGGACCTTACGGAGCGCCTCACGGTGGACACGCAGCTGCGCTTTCGCAATCTTCGCACGGGGCTGGGAACCACGCTGCAGGATGCGGTGATTATTGAATTGAAGCAGGACGGCCGATGCCAAAGCAAGATGAGAAGCATCTTCCTGGAACACCGGATTAAGCCTGTCCGCATTAGCAAATACTGCATTGCTATTACCCTTACGGACCCATCGGCCAAAAGCGGCCGCTTTAAAGTAAAGGTAAGAGCCATTGAAAAAACCATAGATAAAAAGCTTGTCATACAATGATATTTGACCCTTTATTCCGCTTCGTTCAAGAAGACCTGGCCTCTTTCGGAGACCTGGATGCCTCTGACGACATGCTGCTGGACGTGACAACCATAACGGACGCCATGATGACGGTGTCCCAAAAGGTGTGTGAGCTGGGCATCCGCTTCGGCTTGAACCTTCTGGTGTGCTGGATTCTGGTGCACTTCTTCTATTACAAGAAGAGCCAGCGCCGGGACTATTACTTCACCTTCATGGTGTTCTCATCGGCCATGCTCACACTGCTCTATATTATGGGCAACGTGGAGGTGGGAGTGGGTCTTACCCTGGGCCTTTTCGCCATCTTCGGCGTTATCCGTTACCGCACGGAAACAGTGCCCATCCGGGAAATGACTTACCTCTTTGTCATCATTGCCCTGGCCGCCGTGAATGGCCTGGCTCCCGTATACCAGGTGGTGGACCTTCAGACCGACGCCCCGCACTATGCCCTAAGCTGGGGCAACGTGGGAGTAATGGCCTTAGTGAACGCCCTTATCGTGGGCCTGGTGGCCATTCTGGAAAGCGAGCGGCTGGTTAAGCACACCACCACCAAGTTGGTGCTGTACGACAAGATAGACCTCATTGTTCCCGAGAAGAGGGAAGAACTCCTGGCCGATTTGGAAAAGCGCCTGGGCGTGAAGGTGGAGAACATAGAAATAGGCCATGTGGATTTCTTGAAGGATGCCGCCTTTATCAAGGTGTTTTACCACCTGCCCAAGGGGGAAACCAACACCGTGAACACCATTACCCGAGCTAAAGACTACGTAGAATAATGAAAAAGATTGCATTAACCCTTGCCTTGCTACTGCCGCTGGCCGCCGCCGCCCAAACCGAAACGGGAGGAGGTGCCCGCATGGCCGTAGGTGCCGAGTATAAGATTACCAAAGGCCTCCATGTGAGCCTGCAGGAAGAGCTTCGTATGAGCGGTGCATTCCAGTCGCTGGACCGCCTCTATACCACGGTAGGGCTGGATTACAAGCCCGCCAAGTATGTGAAGTTGGGCGTGGGTTATGTGCTCATTAACCCTTACGATGCCATTGAGCGCAGCTTCAAGCCGGCGCGCCACCGCTTTTATTTTGACGCCGGCGCTCACTTTACGGCAAACTACTTCAGCTTCTCTGTGCGGGAGCGTCTGCAACTCACCCACCGGACAGGTAGTGTGAACGTGTACCAGACCAATCCCAATGCCTTGGTCTTAAAGACTCGTTTTGGGGTGGAGTACAAGGGCTGGACTTACTTTGAGCCCGGCGTTTTCTTCGAGATGCGCACCGCTCTCAACGAGCCTATGGGAGAGATTTCTGGCGAAATGAAGACCAAGGCCGACGGAACAACGTACTATGATTATACGCCCGGCGGTTACACCCACGTGTATAACAACCGCTACCGCTTTATCTTCAGAACGGATATCAAGCTAAGCAAGCACCACGTCCTGAGGCCGTACGCATTCTTCGATATCTGCAAACCTTATGTGATTGACACCAACGCCGAAGGCACCCGCCTTTTCAGCGCTGCGTACCAGAAGCGCTTCGACGTAATCATCGGCATCAATTACATCTTTAAGTTCTAGCTATGGATATCAGAATAGGTAACGGTTACGACGTGCACGCCCTGGCCGATGGCCTGCCCATGTGGCTGGGCGGCGTGCAAATCCCTTCTTCCACCGGCTTTGTGGCACATTCCGACGGTGATGTGGCCATCCACGCCCTCTGCGACGCCCTGCTGGGCTGCCTGGCGCTGGGGGATATCGGCCACCTGTTCCCCGACACTTCCGATGAGTGGAAGGGGGTAGATTCCAAGCTTCTTTTGGCCAAAGTTGTGGCCCTGGTGCATGAAAGTGGCTATGAAGTGGGCAACGTAGACATTACCATTGCCCTGCAGAAGCCCAAGCTGGCACCCCACATTGCCACCATGCGCGCCACGCTGGCTCCCATCCTGGGTGTTTCCGAAGACCGCGTTTCGGTAAAGGCCACCACCACCGAAAAGCTGGGTTTTGTGGGCCGATGTGAAGGCTGCGAGGTTTGGGCCAGCGCCCTGATAAAAAAATAAGCTGCAGAATCCTGCAGCTTATTTTTTGTTATGTGATAGGGATTATTTTCCCAAACCTTTCTTTACAGAAGCGGCCAGCTCGTCGTAGAGGGCGTCGGTCTTCTCCAACAGTTCCTTGCGGATGGCGTTGAAGTTCACCTTGGGCTTCTCTGCTCCGGCGCTCTTCACTACTTTGTCGCGGAGGTCGTTATACAGGTCCACGGCCTTGTCGATGAGATTGGCAATCTCGTCGGCGTTCTTGCCGGGGTTCATGTTCAGGAACAGGGTGCAATCGTCGATAAAAGCACCAATCACATACTGGATGTCTTTCTTAATCTCTCTTAAGTTCATGGTAAAACTGTTTTTACGGCTGCAAAGTTAAGAAATTTATTTGAATAATGAATTATTCCCCGTGCGTGGCGCGGTATTCGGCCAGGGTGGCCTGCATGATGTCGTAGTCGTGAGGGTCTCTCCAGATGGAGGCGGGAGACTCGATGGGGACGGCCGCGTAGGAATTCTCAATCATGCCGGGCTTGGTGCACCACAGCAAATCCAGCTGGGGCGGCAGCATCTGAGGCTCTTCGCCAAAACGCAGCAAATAGCGCAGGGTGACGGCGCCTTCCAGGCGGGCGATGAAATCGTTTTGGTTGGAAAGGGCATTGCCCAGAGAGTAGTACACGGGTACGCCGTCTATCCACTCCATATCCTGCACCACATGCGGGTGTGAGCCGATGATGGCGTTGGCTCCATGCTCTACCAGCCAGCGGGCCATGCTCTCCTGCGAGGGGCTATGGAGGGGTTCGTACTCGTTTCCCCAGTGGGGGAAAACCAGGATGATATCGGCCTTGGCACGGGCGCGGGCCATCACGGGCGCCAGTTCCGCCCTATTCATGCGTTGCACCTTGGGCCAGCGAACGGCCGATCCCGAATTGGTGCCGTAGGTAAAATTCACAAAAGCTATGCGAAGGCCCTTCACCTGCAGGATGAGGGGGTTCAGGAGGGTATCGGTCCGGGCCGATGCCGCCGTGCCGGTGTAGATGATATTCCTTTGCTCCAACTGGTCTATGGTGCGGGAAAGGCCCTCAAAGCCTTTGTCCAGCACGTGGTTGTTGGCGGTGAGGAAGACGTCGTAGCCCACCTCGGATAGATATTCGGCAAAAGATTCAGGGCCCGAGAAGACGGGGTAGCCGGTGTAGGGCTTGCCGGCCAGGGGAAATTCCATGTTGCAGACAGCCACATCGGCCCTGCGGATATGGTTTTCCACGTGCTTGAAGAAATCCGTATAACCGTAGATGGAGGAACTTTCCACCACGCGGCCGTGGGCCAGGACGTCTCCCACCACATAGAAGGTGAGGGTGTCCTGCCGGGGGGTGAACTTGAGGTACTCTACCGGAAAATGAACCCACTGCGAGAAGCCCTGCAGCGGGATAAGAAGCAAGATGAGAAGCAGAAAACGCCTCATAGGAGGTCTCCCAGCTGGGTGTCTGCCAGAGGGCCGAACCACTCTTCCACCTTCTCCCGGGCGCGGGTTTTAATATCCGGAGTGATGGCGGTGGCTACATATGCTACGGCAGCTACCAGGGCAGCCCAGTCGTCGGCCAGGCCGGCGAAGGGGAGAAAGTCCGGTACAATGTCCAAAGGGAGAATCATGTACCCCAGGGCACCGGCAATGATCGCTTTGTACTTAGTGGGTGTTTTGGGATCTGTAAGGGTATAGTAAAGTACTAGAGCATAGTAAGTTAACTTAGCTCCAGCCTTCTTGGCAAGCGTGCGGATCTTAATCCAGAAATCACTCTCTGAATAGTGCTTCTGATACTTGGTTAATTCTTCCGGTGTTAAATTCGTGTTCTCCATAGCGACAAAGTTAATGAAAATCCCCAGTTATGGCATTATTTATGCGGAAAAAGCGTTACTTTTGTTAATATGAAACGTCTCGCAAGTTTACTTTTGGGCTTTGCCCTCACATCCATAACAGCCCTGCAGGCACAGACCGCAGCCCAGCAATACGTAGACCAACAAGCCACCCAGGAACCTCTGAAGGGCTCTTCCTGGGGCATTTACGCCAAGGATGCCTCCGGAAAGGTGCTGGCCCGTCATAACGAAGGCATGCGTCTGATGCCCGCCTCCAACCGCAAGCTCATCACCACCGGCGTAGCCCTCCATGCCCTGGGACCGGATTTCCGCTTCCGCACGGGCCTTGCCTACACGGGAACCCTTTGGGCCGACGGCACCCTGGAAGGAGACGTCTACATCCTGGGCGGGGGAGACCCTACCATCGGCACGCAGGATACCACCATTGCCCTCAAGGCCGATGCCCTCTTCTGGAAATGGAAGACTATGCTCCGCGAAAAGGGCATCCAGCGCATCCATGGCCGCATTATAGGTGACGGATCTTCCATGGAAGGCAATCTGGAGCACCCCAGCTGGGAATATGACGATATGGGAACGTACTATGGAACCGGCGGCAATGCGCTGTGCTTCTATGAGAATACCATAGACATGGCCGTGTCGGCCACCCAGGAAGGGCAGCTCATCCAGCTCACACGGGTATATCCGGAAACTCCCTGGCTCCATGTGACCAATTTCGGCGTCACCGGGCCCAAGGGCAGCGGCAACAGCCTTTACCTGTACACTACGGACCTGGCCCCTTACGCCGAGATGCGCGGCGTGTTCGGAGTGGACCGTCGGCCCAAAATTGAAAGCACATCCAACAAGTACGGCGCCCTCACCTGCGCCTACTATTTCTGGAAAAATCTTCGGGATACAGGCTGGGAAGTCACCGGTGGCTATGCCCATGTAAACCGCGCCGGCTACATCCAAGGGCCTGATTTTGTGGAGGTTGGAAAGCCCGGAACGCCCATTGAAATAGGTTATACCGAGAGCCCCCGCCTGGCCGATATTGCCCGCATCACCAATGAAAGAAGCGATAATTTCTATGCCGAGAGCATGCTCCGCTACATGGGAGAAAAGGCCACCGGCATAGCGGAATACGACAGCTGCCTGGTAGCAGAAAGCGTAGTTCTGAGAGACCTGGGCCTTGATATGGACCAGATCAATTTGGCCGATGGCAGTGGTCTGTCTGTCAAAAACTGGGTTACCCCGGAATGGATGGTTAGCTACCTGGAAGCCATCCAGAAGAGCCCGTCCTTCGGTGCTTTCCTGGCTTCTCTGCCCAAACCTGGGGAAGGAACGCTTTCCAGCATCAATTTCCCCGGTAGCGAGCGCGTGAGAATGAAGAGCGGTTCACTGTCCGGAACGCTTTGCTACTCCGGCTACATCCTGGACGGGGAAGGAAAGCCCGCCGTTACATTCTCTATCCTCACCAACAGCTCCCTTGCCTCTACCTCTCAGGTACGCGCTGTGCTCATGCGCATGGTGCGCAGGCTTATGGAATAGAGAAAAATTCGTATCTTTGTAAGATGATTAAAAGCAAGCACGTCCTATATGTCCTGGCCCTTCTGGCCGCCTTTTCCTGCAAAACAGTAACGCATTTGCAGGAAGGTGCCGTAGAGCTGTTTCGGGGAGAGGTTGTGGCCAAGGTGGGAGACCACCGCCTGCACCGCTCAGAGCTGGAAAGCTACATCCCCGCCGGCGTATCGGCCGAGGACAGTGCCGCCCTGGCCCGTCAGTACATCCTCACCTGGGCGGAGGATCTCCTTCTCATGGACATGGCCGAATCCCAGCTGTCGTCCCAGGAGAAAAACGTGAACGCAGAACTGGAAGAATATCGAAAGAGCCTCATCAAATACCGTTACGAGCAGCTTTACATCCAGCAGCGGCTGGACACCCTGGTAACGGATGAGGAAATTGCCGGCTATTACCAGGCCAACCAGGACCGTTTCCGCCTGGAACGCCCCATCCTCAAGTCGCGCTACTTGATTATTCCGGCCGACGCCCGCAGCCTCAAGCTCCTGAAGGCCAAAATGTCTTCGGACGATGAAATGGAGGTAATGGAAACCGACAGCCTGGCCGCTTCCGTGGCCATCAAATACGTAGACGCATCGGACGTTTGGATGGACGCCCTGGTGGTGGCCCGTGAAGCCGGTGTAGATTACCGGGCTCTGCAGGCCGGTTTCAAGGCGCCGGGCTTTAACAAAGAGCCTTTCGTGGAAGTACCGGACGAATCCGGCAACCTCCATGTGATTTACGTGGTGGAACAGGTGGCCGATGGCAAAATAGCCCCCCAGGAATACTGTGAGGAGCGTATCCGGGACCTTATCCTGAGCGCCCGCAAACATTCACTGGAGACGGGTCTCACGGAGAGTCTCCTGGAAGACGCCCGCAAGAACAACAAGTTTGTAATCTATGAAAATGAAAAATAAGATAATTGCCGTGGCAGTGCTTCTGGCAGCCTGCCTTCCTCTGAGCGCCCAGAAGTACAAGGGCGTGGTGGACAAAACCGTAGCCGTGGTAGGTGGAGAAACCATCCTCCTTTCGGATGTTGAGGCCGAGGTGCAGCAGATGCGCGCCTCCGGCAGCTCCAGCGACAGGGATATGCGCTGTGAAGTCCTGGAGGCCATGATGGAGAGCAAGCTGTTCCTCATGCAGGCCCGCATAGACTCCCTCTCCGTGAGCCTGGACGTCGTGGAGAGCAATCTTTCCCAGCGTATAGACTACATGCGCACCTCCCTGGGTGGAGATGAGGAAGTGGAGAAGTATTTTGGCAAGCCCCTGTACAAACTGCGTCAGGAGTGGAGAAAGGCCCTGGAAGAGCAGAGCCTCACCGAGCAGGAGCGTTATGCCGTTGCTTCCAAGATTCCCGAAATTACGCCTTACGATGTTCAGCAGTATCTGGCCGCCACAGACCCGGAAGACCTTCCGGTAGTTCCTGTGAAGTACCAGTTAAGCCAGATTTGCGTATATCCGGACCGCGAAGCCGCTGCCGTGGCTGTGCGTGAGAAGCTCCTGAGCCTGCGGGAGCGCATTATGAACGGAGAGAAATTCTCCACCCTGGCCCGCATCTATTCCGAAGACCCGGGAAGTGCCCGTCGCGGCGGAGAGCTGGGTATGGCCTCCAAGTCCATCTTCTGGCCCGCCTTCTCCGATGCCGCCATGGCCCTGCGTCCCGGCACCATCTCCCAGATTGTAGAAACCCCCGACGGTTTCCACATCATTGAGGTGATTGAGAAGAAGGGAGACATGTTCAATGCCCGCCACATCCTGCTCAAGCCCCAGTACACAGTGGAAGACCAGGAGAAGGCCTTTGCCCATCTGGACAGCCTTCGCACCCAGATTCTGGCCGAAGAAATCACCTTCCCGCTGGCCGCCCGCTTCTATTCTGAAGACCTGCCCACTCGCACCAACGGAGGTCAGATGGCAGACCCTTCCACCGGTTCTTCCTACTTCGAGATAGACCAGCTGAAACCGGCCGACTATGCCGCCATCAAGGACCTCAAGCCTGGAGAGATTTCCGAGCCCGTGGCCTCCCAGGACAACGAGGGCTATCTGCAGGGCCGTCAGGGCAACCTCATCTACAAGATTATCCGGGTAGACAAGATTATCCCGGCCCATACTGCCACCTTCGAGAACGACTACAACCAGATTCTGGATCAGGTAGAACTGCAGAAGCAGCAGGCGGCCGTGAACGCCTTCCTGGACGGAAAGATTAAGAGCACCTATATTGTCATAGACCCGCTGTTCGCCGAGTGCGAATTCTCGCGCGAAGCGTGGAACACCCGTAAATAGTGAACCCTCCGAGGTCTCATAAATGGCTGATGCCTTTGCTGCTGCTGCCTTTCGCAGTGGCGGCTTTGGCTTATGGAAGGCCCCAGCAACAGACCCCGGAAGAGGAAAAGGTTCACCTGATCAGCGCCAAGAGCGCCCAGATTATTGAGAAGGACGGTCAGAGCTACCGAAAGGTGGTGGGTCCCGCTCGCTTCCTGCACAACAACACTTATCTTCTGTGTGACACGGCCCTGTGGAACGTGAATACCAACATCATAGATGCCGTGGGCCACGTGAAGATAATCCAGGACCGCACCCAGCTCTCCAGCGAAACCCTCCAGTATGTGGTGGACGACAACATGGCCAAGTTCCGCGGCTCCCTGGTGCAGCTGGAAGACAAAGACAACAACGTTCTCCGTACCCGTTACCTGGATTATAACACCAAGGACTCCGTGGCTATTTTCCAGAACGGCGCCGCCATGCGGGACAAGGACGGCCAGGTGATAGAGAGTATTTACGGCACCTACGACTCCAAGGCCCACCTCTTCGTGTTCAACGACCAGGTGAACATGTATCTGGATACAACTTTTGTGAAAACCTCCCGCCTTGAGTACAGAAGCGACCTTTCCACCGCCTACTTTGGCTTCGGAACGGATATGTGGCAGAAAGACCAGATGCTCAGCGCCAACGACGGCTGGTACGACCGTAACCAGGAACTGTTCTTCTTCCGCCGCAAAGTGCACCTACTCACCCAGGATCAGGAAATTTGGAGCGATTCACTCTTTTATCACCGGGCGGTGAACGATGTGGAAATGATGGGTCACGTGGAAGTGATGGACACCACCCGCAATGTTTTCGGCCTGGCCGGACGTTTCGAATACGTGGATTCCCTCTCCCAGATTCGCATGACCCGCGAACCGGCCATCATCTCCATCTCAGATGATGAAAAAGGCCGTCGGGACACGGTGTACGTGGGGGCCGATTTACTCTTGTCAAGAGCCTATCGCCGCTGCGACATCCCGGACGCCTGGGTGAAGGACGCCCAGACTCACCTGAAGGATATCTCCGGAGATCCGGTGATGGAATACCGCAAGAAAGCGGCCGAGGAAGCTGCCAGAAAAGCCGCAGAGGCTGAAAAGGAGAAAGAGAAGAACAGGCCGGGCGGCGCTCCACCCAAGCCGCAGCAGGCCGGGGGGCAAAAGCCCCAGATACCCGCTCAGTCCGAACAGGCTCCAGCGGCTCCAAAAGCCCCGGCCGATACCCTGAAGGCTCCGAAAGATACCGTTCCCCCGGCCCCGGACACCAGCAAGGTGAATTTCCTATGGGGCTCCAAGCGGGTGCGCCTGTTCCGCCGGGATATGCAGATGGCGGGAGATTCCCTCATCTATACGGACCTGGATTCCCTGGTGCGCCTGTATCAAGATCCTATCTTCTACAACGAGGGCAACCGTCAGTACGCCTCCGACAGCATCTACATGGTTATCAAAAACCGCCAGATGCAGCGGGCCCACCTGCTGTCCAACGCCTTCATCACCATTGAGGAGGCTCCCAAGACCTATGACCAGATCCGGGGTACCGAGGTGGTGGCCTACTTCGACTCTACATCGGCCCTTACCCGTTTTGATGCCCTGGGCGGCGCGGCCACGCTCTTCTATCTGGAAGAGAACGGCGTGCTGGCCACGGTGAACAAGGTGGAGACCAAGATGATTTATGCCACCTTTGAGGATGGGAACATAGAGCGCATCCATTACTACGACAACCCCAAAAACGACGGCTATCCTACCGTGCAACTGCCCGAAGAGGACAAAACCCTCAAAGGCTTCCGCTGGGAACCGGAAAGAAGGCCCAAGTCTCCGCTGGATGTAACCTCCCTGAGGCCCCGTCCCAGCGAAAGGACATCCTACTTGGCCCGTCCCCACGCGGCTTTCGTTCAGACGGAAGACTATTTCCCGGGCTACATTAATAAGGTGTACAGGGACATTGCCATCCGGGATTCCCTGGCGGTGGTTCGCCAGCGGGAACGGGAGGCGCAGGAGGCCCTGGAAAAGGAAAGGGCTTTGGTGGCCGATACATTGAAAGTCCCGGTAATGCCGGCCGATACCCTCCAGGCCCCGGTGCCGGAAGTGCCGGAGGTGCCGGAGGTGCCCGCAGACAGCCTGGAAACGGCTTCGGAGGAGGTCCTGCCGCCGGTGGACAGTCTGGCATCGGCCCCTCTGGATACGCTGAAAAAGGAAGTACATGTTCCTACAGCCGAAGAGCTGAAGCAGGCCGAAAAGGCCCGCATCAAGGCGGAGAAGGAAAAAGCCAAGGCTGCTAAAGAAAAGGCGAAGGCCGAAAAAGCGGCCCAGCAGGCGGCCATAAGGGCCCAGAAAGATGCCGAGCGCCAGGCCCGCTGGGAGGAACTGGACCGAAAGGACGCAGAGAAGAAGGCCCTCAAGGAGCAGAAGCGCCTGGATAAGGAGCGCGCCCGTAAGCTGAAGGCTCTCCGAAAACTGGAGAGAAAGGCCGAAAAAGAAAGGGCCGCCTTTGAGAAATACCTGGAGCGGGAGCGGCAGAAAGAGCTCAGGCGCCAGGAAAGAGCACTGAAACGACAAAACAAAACCAAAGACTGATATGAGCAAAAAGACTGTACTAGTATCCGGTGGCGCCGGTTTCATTGGCAGCCACGTAACCGTAGAGCTCATCGCCGCCGGCTATGATGTGGTGGTGGCCGACAACTTCTCCAATTGCGACCACACCTGTTTCGAAGGGGTGAAAAAGATCACCGGCCGCGAGGATCTTCCGCTGGAGGTGGTGGATTTCTGCGATGCCGCCGCTACCGATGCCCTCTTTGCCAAGTATCCCATCGACGCCGTTATCCACTTTGCCGCTTTCAAGGCGGTGGGTGAGTCGGTGGCAGAGCCGGTGAAATACTATAAGAACAATCTCACCAGCTTCCTCAATGTGTTGGAGACCGCTCAGAAGCGTGGGGGCTGCAACGTGCTGTTCTCCTCATCGGCCACTGTGTATGGAGAACCCGAAAAGGTGCCCGTGACCGAGCAGACGCCCCGCCAGCCCGCCACCTCTCCTTATGGCAACACCAAAACCATGTGCGAAGACATTCTTCGGGACACGGTGAAGGCCAACGGAGGCAAGATCAAGGGTATCCTCCTGCGCTATTTCAATCCCATCGGCGCGCATCCCAGCGCCCTCATCGGCGAACTGCCCCGCGGCGTTCCCAACAACCTGGT
>AUXO010824796.1_pt1 | contig 13746 bp, 8 predicted proteins | sample 768731 | NCBI WGS metagenome assembly AUXO01 (sample SAMN02715735, study PRJNA202380) | gut metagenome | biome: sheep rumen | host: Ovis aries | place: New Zealand: Palmerston North
CTGGGAGGCGGAGGTGCTGCTGACGCTATAGGATACGCTCGAGGGGGATGTGACAAAGATACTGGTGTTGATGGTGATGTTGAAGTATCTGTTGTTTGAGCTTCGTATGCAGTTGTCGTCTGTCACGGTCCACTTGGTGAGCTCGGTGCCTTCGCCTGAGGAGAGGGTGTTGTCGTCCTTGACGTACCGGCCGTGGTATTTGTTCTTGATATAGTACTGGCGGTTCTTCTCCATCTTGACGGGCTCGACGGTTTCCTGTCTCGGGTCTGGCATCTGGCCGAGGCCGAACTGGTATGTGTATATGCGATTGAAGATTTCGTAGCCTGGTGCCGCCTGGGCGGTGACGGTGAGGATGAGGGTGGTCTCGTCGAACGTGCGTACGAGGTTTGCATCGGCGTTGGGCGTGAGTACGAAGTCTTGTTCGCTGTAGATGTCCGTGGTGGCAAAGTCTTCTACTCCGACGGGCTCACCTTGCCACATGGCGGACTCGATGGCGGGAGCTGGTACGTGGAACTGGATGACGCGTGTTATCTTGTTGTCGAAGATGTCTGTCATCACGACCGTAAGCTGACAGGTAGTGACGTCGAAGGTCTCGGTGTGTGACTTGACGTCCTGGTTGAAGGTGAGCTGTACGCGTTCCTTATTATATATAACGCTCTGGGAGTTGGCAAGCAGGTCTATGCCGTCCTGTGTGGCGGTGCTGATGTCGGCATCGGGCTTGGTGAACGGTATGGTGTATGTGTGGTAGTTGTCGGGGTTATGGCTGATGTCTTCGCCCTTGACGGTCACGGTAAGGGCGTATGTGTTGTAGTCGAAGCTGTATGTCCATGTGGCGGCACGGCCGGTGGTAGTGACGGTGGTGAGCTTTTCGGGGTCGAAAAGGCAGTTCATCTTGCTCTGGCCGAGTATGTCCTGGCCGTCGTAGATGATGCTCTTGGCCTCGCTGTAGTAGAGCATCTCCATGTCGTCGATGTAGAGGTGGTCGGCCTCGGCACCGTCACCGGGTACTGCGCTGGTGCTTACGTTTACGAGGACGTAGTATGGGTCCAGGGTCGCGTCCTTGACGTCGAAGGGTACGACGTACTGGGTCCAGGTGCCGTTGCTGGGGGTGGACTTGATGCTGCTGGCTACGACGGTAGCGGTAATCTTGTTGGCCTGAGGGTCCTGGTAGTAGCCTTTGGTGGTGAGGATGATGCTGACCTTGCCGTCGTTCTTGCCGTTGAACCTGACCCAATAGCGTGCTGCATCGGGGTGACCGGTGAAGCGCATTGACTGGTCGGTGCGGCTCTCGTTGATATAGTTGTAGTTGCCGCTTGCATCTGTGGCGGTAGTGGAGCCCATATTGACGCAGCCTGTGGTGAGGTTGCCCTGGGCTATGATGCCGAACATTACGTTGCGTGCCTTGATTTCTGCGCTATAGCGTCCCTCGGTGCCAGGGCGTGTCTCGGTGCTCTTCCAGAGTTGTGCTGCTCCTGCCATTCCCTTCATGGAGCCGGTGCCGTCCAGGAATGAACTCCACTGCAGGGGCTCCTCGCCTGTCTTTCCGCTGTAGGTAACGCTTTCCCACTGCTCGAAGTCTGAATTGCCTATCTGGTACTGTGCGTTGGATGAGATGGCTGCTGCTGCCATGACAAGGGTGTAAAAGATTCTTTTCATCTTATTTTCTTTCTTCTGCTTTCTTGGTTATCTTCTGTCGGATGTCGCTTCACTGTCTCATGACGAGGCGGCCGTCTATGATGTGTATTCCACGGGACGAAGGGCTTGTGCGACGGCCTTGCAGGTCGTAGCATGAGCGGACGGCGGGGCGGAACGAGGGTGTGTGTGTACCGAAATCCGTGACGCCGGTAAATTCCTGACCGTCCAGGTTGTCGAAGAAGGTCTTGTGACCGAGTTGTACGTCTATATTCTGTCCGCCGGCCTTTAACTGGATGGTTACGAAGAGTTCCTCGTTGTTGATCTTGCCGGCCGTAGGCAGTGGCAGGGTGCCCAGCAGGGGACCCATCCATTGTGCATCGAAAGGGTCTGTGCCTGCGGCTATCTCCAAAGTTCCGTTGTACTCGAAGGTCGAATAGTGATGGCCTGTGTCCGTGAGGTCTACGGCTTCTATGAGGATGTTGCCTACGTATAGTTCCGAGTCTCCTGACTTGAGGATGAAATTGTAGAGTGCCAGGTCTATGGTGTTGTCGTCATGGAACGTAATCTGCACCTCGCTGTCCATGGGGCCGTTGAGCTTGCCGTCGACTCCGACGTAGAGATCTTCCTTGTATGTCTTGGTGCCTGAGGTGGGCATGACCCATGCCGGCTTGGCAAGCTTCCAGATGCTGTATGGTACTTGTACGCCGTACTTGGTGTCTGTGTGTGTGCCGCTCATCTTGACTTCGTCGTCTGTTGCTTCCCACGTGATGGCATATGTGCGGTTTATCTCCTGGTCTGCAACGCTTTCGTCGGAAGAGTGCTTGATGACGACATAGTTGAGGTTGACGGACGTGGCATCGTACGGTATTACCTCCGGGCTGTAGCTGATGGATTCCGACTTGAGCCAATAGGTTATCTTGGGTGCGGGCTTGGCGGGCTTGAGGATATAGTACTGTACCTCTACCTTGTATTCTGAATCGTAGTATGTGCCGGCGATAGGCTTCTCGGCGTCGGTCCGGAACCAGTCAAGGGTGGCAGTGCGTGGTATCTCGACGTCCTGGACGTCTGCCTTGGATGAGTGCTTGAGTATTACGTAGGACATCTGGACGGTGGTTGCATCGTATGTAAGCACGGATGGGGTGAAGGTCACGGAGCCGGGCTTGAGCTTGTAGGTTATTATGGGCTCGGCATCCTGACCGAGTTCGTTTCCGACCTCGACTTGTATCATCTGCCCCATGGTGGACATGAGGTTGATGAAGATGCGTACATGCAGCTGACCGTCGTTCATCTCGCCTGTCATCTGCATTGGTATGACACCAAGGTAGGGTCCCATCCAGAACTTTGAGGGGTCGCTACCCTCGGGGATGGTGATGTTGCCGTTGTAGGTGAACTTGCCGGCGGATATGGTACGGTCCCATTCCTGGGCTATGTTGCTGACGCTGATATTGCCGACGGGGATTTCGTCTCCGTTGCTGATGAGTACAAAATCATTGAGGGAGAAATCTATGGCTCCATCCTGGCCGTATCTGACAAGGACGGTACATGGCTGCGGATTTTCCTTCTGGCCGTTGATTGCCACGGTGACATTGTCCTGGTATGTCTTCTCGGTCCCTGCGGTTGGCCATTGGTGTACGGGTTCCGGCTCTTCATCCTTCTCGTAGGTGGCCATGTAGGTGGCGTTGGCGGTTACGATGCTGACGATGGCCGGCGTCCATCCTGTAAAGGTGTATCCTTCGCGTACAGGGTCGTCCGGGACGATGATGTCGTCGCCTTCCTTGACTTGTGTGGTGAAGATGGTCTGGCCGTCATAGTCCAGGAAGGTGACTGTGTAGTATACGTCGTCGGGAACTATCTCCTCGTAGGTGGCCGTATAGGTGGCATCGCCTTGTGCCGGGGAGACAATCTCGGGACTCCATCCGGAGAAAGTATATCCTTCGCGTGCCGGTGCATTGGGCGGGGTGACGGGGGTTCCCTCCTGAACGGTCCTGGTGGTTATTGTCTGGCCGTCATGGGTAAGGAATGTGATGGTATAATATACGGTTGGTTTGCGGAACTGGTAGGTGTATGTGTGTGTGGAGCTTTCGTCCTGGGCTGTCACCTTTACGGTAAGGATGTATGTGTCGGGGTCGTACTCGTGTGATATGACGGCTCCGGCTCCATTGGACCTAAGTCCGGAAAGCTTGCTCTCGTCGTATTCTGCATCTACGGAGGTCTTGCCTATTATGCTTTTACCGTTGTACTTGATCTCGGTAAGCTCGCTGTTGTATACGAGTGAGATATCGTCTATGTACATGTAGTCGTCCTTGCTGCCACGGCCTGGTATGTTGGTAGTCGTGAACGATACGAGTGCATATGCCGGATTGTCTGTGCCTACATAGTTGAATGGTATGGTGTATTCCGTCCACTGGTCGTTGCTGTCGGCAAACGATGCTGCGCTGCCTACCATCTGTGCCGTAATTGCCTGGCCTGTGGCTATCGGGAACTGGAAGCGTCCGTCGCTGTGCAGGTATGCTGCTATCTGTCCTTTGTTCACACCGCTGAAACGAATCCAGACCTTCATAGAATCAGGGCGTCCGGTAAACGGCATAGCCTGGCCTCCGGGGATGTCGGTGTAGTTGTAGTTGACTGTGGTGTTTCCCTGGTTGAGGTGTCCCATCTCGACACATCCTGTTGTTATGTTACCTGCAAGATTCAGCGTCAGATAGTTCTTGGCCTTTATAACAACGCTTGTGGTGCCTGCTGAGCCAGGGCGTGGCTCTCCTTTTTCCAGCGGGGCTGCATACTTTGTAGCGTTGGCCTTTACCGCTCCCGTGCCTGTAAGGTAGGAATGCCATGCCACGGGGGCTGTCTGTGTCACTCCGCTGTAGGATATATCTCCCCACTGCTCGAAACCTGGGTTTTGAAACATGTATGTTTCCTGCGCCCTGACTGCGAAGGCTAGAAGGCTTACAACTAACGACGTAAATATTTTCCTCATCTGAAGTTCTCTTTTTATTGATTCTGCCTGTTTCCTTTAATACTATTGCTAATAGCTGTATGCTCCGCCTATCGTCCCGAATATCGGGAACATCTTGAAGCGAACGGTGTCGTAATCGCCGGGGAAGATGCTGGTAAAGCCCCAGTCGAGCTTGCCAAAAGCACTTATGTGCCTGGTGACCTTCCAGTCAAAGAGGAGTTCCATGCCTGTGGTGCAGGTGACCATATCCTTTCCAAGGCTGGCAGTGGCTACCTTGTCCGGGCCAAATATGTTCTTGTCCTGCGTAGGGCCTGTGCCATCACCGTGGTCTACGCGGAGGTATGCCGACTCGGCACGCTCGGCCTCGGGGAAGCCGTGTACCTTGGCATCAAAGTTCTTTGACAGGAACATCTGGAGATAGGGGCCCAGGCTGACATTCCACCTGGGACTCATGCGGAACGTGGCCATTACGGGTATCGTTATAGTCCAGTTGTTGATGCTGGTCTCGTTAATTCCCGTGAACCAGCCTTTCTGCTCTTCGCCGTCAAGTACTATCTTGGTATAGTAGTTCTTTACCTCGGCCTTTGTGGAGAATCCCTGATTGGCCAGAATGAGGCCTACCTTGAGTCCCCAGCGGCGATTGAACATCTTGTATCCCTCTACGCCTACGCTGAGACCGCCTTGAGGACTGAACTTCTGTATCTCACGGATTTCGCGCGGAATTGGGAGTGGTGAATAGCCTCCTATGCTGTAGCCCATCTTCAAGAGGAAACCAAAGCCTGTACGACTGGTCGGTCCCCAGCGTTCCCACTTGTCTGCAACGGGAATAGGTGTGTCGACATTTGTCTCCTGGGCCCACGTCTGCACCGAGATGGCGCATAATATGAATGCCGTGGCATATCTTACTATCCTGTTCATCAATCTTCGTAATATATGGTTATACTTTCGATATAGAGCCTGGACCCTTCGGCTCCCTCCATATTCAGGGCATTCCAACTGCTGGTCGCTCCGACTGCCATGCTGTAGCCTCCGCCTGCCATGGCCTTTGCATCTACGTTGTAGGTCTCTATCTTGAACTCAAGGTCTGTCCATGTAGTGCCAATCCTCTTGCCAGAACCATGAAGGCGTGCATATCCTGCGATATTGCCGTGTGTGAACAGATTGTCGGCAGAGAGTGTGAACTGTCCGCCCATGTTGCGGTAGAACACGCAGTAGACGTCGGGGGAATCTGTCTCGTCGGCAATGTATGTATTGCCTCTGTAGTATTTCTCGCCCGGGATATACTTGGCACGTACCTTCATCTTAGTAGGCTTGTGTAGGAATGGTGCTCCGTAATGTGGAAGTGACTGGAAATATGGCTGTCCTCCGCTGATTGCCTGTTGCTGGCTGTATGAATCCATAGTTCCGTTAAACAGCATCCCGGGGACGGTACGCATCTTCAGTATCGGTGCGTATGTCGGATTGTTGGCCGTCGTCTCGAGCAGCAACGTGGATCCGTCCAGCCGGGCCGGGCACTCTGCAACGGAGGCTCCGTTACGGAGGACCTTGAACATTGCGTTTGTCGTTTGCCATGACGATGCAAGATTGGCATCTGACCATGTGTAGTATCCGCTTGTGGTGCTTCCGTTTTCGAAGCTGAAGACATAGCGTGGTTCCTGTCCTATGTCAGCCCTGACCTTGTACGTCAGTGTCTTCTTGCCAAAGCGGCTCTTTACCGTAAAGGTATGGAAACGGCCATCCGAGAGGTTTACGTTCTGACCTGAGATGAACGTGTCGTCATTCTCGTCATAGATCGTCGAGAACCTTGTAGCGTGTATCGTAAGTGGAACGGACGTCACGTCGGCATTCCACTTGACAGGGAAGATGACTTCGCCGGCCTCGCTGGCTGTCTGGACGCTGTCGGCTGCCTGCCTGAAAATATCAAGCGGGTTCTGCACCACGATGCTGAATGACGACACGGAGAACTCTGTCTGCCCGGCGTATTGAACCTTGACTTTGTAGGTGTTTTCCTGAGAGCCGTCCTGACTGAAGACCTTGAACTGGTGGAACTGTCCGTCCGACAGGTCGACAGTGCTTCCAGACACGAAAGCATTGCCTGCTGCGTCCTGGATTGTAGCCCACTTGCTGACATTGAGGGTCAGGGGTACTGAGGTGACGACGGCGTCCCACCTGACAGGGAATATTATCTCGTTGGACGCTGAGGGGCTCTGCACGCTGTCACCCACGCTGTTGAATATGGACAACGGGGTGCTGACTATGATGGCGGCTGTTGAGAGTGTCGGAACCGGCTGATCCTGGAACTTGGCACTGACGGTATAGACAATTTCCAATTTGCCCTCGGAATCACGTACCTTGAGCTTCAAGACTTTATCCTTGGAGAGATCCACCTTTGTCCCTGAGACAAAAGCCTTGCCGTTCTCGTCATATACGGCATAGCCTTTTCCTGCATGAATGGTGAGCGGTACGGATTTCATATCGGCATCCCACTTGACGGGGAAGATGATATTGGTGGCCCCTTCTTCCAGATACCGGACGCTGTCTGACTCTTCCTGGAACAATGCCAACGGGTCATCGACGACAATGCTGGCTGAGGTTATGGGAAGCGTATCGTCGCCCTGGTCTTCGGGATCCTCGAAGATGACCTTGATATTGTCCATATACAGCTTGGAATCCAACGCTCCCTCGAAATAGGCTCCGCGCCAGCTGCTGGTCGAACCTATCACGACACTGTAGCCACGGTTCTTCAATATCACCGGGTCGAGCGTGTTCTCGTGCCCTGTCTGGAAAAAGTCGTAGTTGACGGGTATCGACACGTGCCCCCACTCTGTCGTGACGCCATGCGTTGGGCTATTGGTAAGCACCGGTTCGGGTATATGGCGCTGTTCCTCCTCGTTCCAGACCATATTGTAAGTGTGTTGCAGACGGGCTACCCCGAGAATATACTTGCTGGTCAGGATGTCGTCGCCGTCAAGCATGACAGGATTGCCGTTCTCGTCGACGTTGCGATAGATCACACAATACAAGTCCGGTTCGTCGACGACACCTGTAATCTCATTTTCTTCAGAATCCTGAAACCTTGAGCCCGGCTCGTACTTAAGGTCTGCCTCGATACGGACAGGCTTATGGGGGCATGGCGCTCCGAAGCGTGTTGCCTTGCGGGCATCGCTCAATGCCTTGCTTGAATCGAAAAGTCCGTTGAACATACTGCCGGCTGCCAAAGGTATGTTCACCATCTGTCCAAACGAGCCTGTGCTGCGTGTATGCAACTTGACGCAGTCTGTTCCGTCCATGCCTCCGTTAAATACCGGTACCGTGGGATAGTCCTCCGGTGCGGAAGACCCGCGGCTCAATATATACCCGGGATTTCCGTTCTTCCATACAGGGTCTCCGGCACGGAAAAGATTCTTGGTTATTACCGGATCCGTTTCCTTCCAGACGTAGTAGCCTGGTGTAGCAGAGGTAGTGCCCTGGACTGTATAATTGCCGTTGAAGTCTATCAGCATCTCGGTCAAAACGGTATATGCAGGCTGACGCTCCATTGAAATCTCGTAAGTCTTGCTCCACTCGCCACTCTCACAGCGAACGACAAATTTCTGAATCCGCTCACCGGCGAAATCCACTGGCATGCCGTTTTCGAACAGCTCCTCCCTGCCGTCTACGACAATATATGCAGTCGAGCCCTTGGATGTCTTGATGTACACTGGGTACCGTCCCAGACTTGCGTCGTGCCTGACAGAAAACACGTGTCTGGTATCAATAGGGAGGAACTGGTGCAGGGTATCCGACTCGCTGTTGAAAACTTCCAGAGGCTTGTCTACATGGACATATATTTCATCGATATCGCATTCAATTTCCAATGGTGCCTCGGATATACAGGAAACCATCAATACTGTTGACGACATCGCCATTAAAACAGATATTAAAAGTGACTTTATCTTCATGTCATGACGTTTGTTTTCTCGAAATAACCTACAACGATACTCCTATGCGACGACAAAAATACACTTTTCTTTTCGCGTGTGCATGAAGAAATGGACAAATTGTGCCTTTTTACCACAATGTCGTCTAAACATGTCGGTTTCAACGATATTGCGCAGCACGGCCGTATTGCTCCACGACAGCCTTGAGGATACGAATATCGCGGACAGGACGGTCGTTGGAGTCCGTGTCGGCAAGCTGTATTTCACCTACGACGCCGAGACCTTCTATTACCTCGCCGAACACTGTATATTCCCCATCAAGATGGGGCGTTCCGCCCAGGGTCTGATAATCGTCTGTCATAAAACGTGTGTATTCGTACCCCTTTTCTTCCCAAGACGCGCGGAGTCTATCAAGAGGCACAGGCCTCCATTTCCTTCCCCACACGATGTAAAACTGACACCCGCTGCTGCGGCGGCCAGGATTGACGTCATCTCCTTCACGGGCTGCCGCAACCATGCCGCGCCTGTGGTACAGATCGGGCAGGCAGAATTCCGGCGGCAGGGTATAACCTACGTCACCGTTGCCGAGGACCTCGCCCTGACGTGCGGTGCGGCTGGCTGGGTCTCCGGCCTGAATCATAAAGTCCTTGATAACGCGATGGAACAGCGTCCCGTCGTAAAACCCTTGTTCCGTGAGCTTCAGGAAATTGTCCCGATGGACAGGTGTCTCATCCATAAGTGCAATACGTATTGTTCCCATTGTCGTCTCGAGACGTACCACACTCCTTTTTTCCTTGCGTCTTGCCCACACCGAAGGACTTGCCAGCAAGACGATGAGCACTACGGCCACTACTTTCACAGGAATGTTCCTTGTGTTCCCAAACATATTCCCGAACAGTCAATTTAATCCTTGTCGGCAAAGTTAAGAAAAATTCCCCACCTGAAAAAACTTATCTTGCATTATTTTTATCTTAGGAAACATAAATGTTAAAATTGTTCGTAAATTGCCCATTTTATCGACAGCATAATACTGCATGGCGCATGTCACACACGATGGCCTGAACAAATATTAGTGCCGCCTGCAAAAATAAATTAAAAAAGCGGTGGGGAATTGTGGAGAAAATTGTATATTTGTCCCCAAATTCATCAATAAAAGGTACACGCACATGAGATTTACAGGCAATATCGACGCAAAAATGGACGAGAAAGGACGCGTCTTCCTTCCTGCCGTTTTCAGAAGGGTAATGCAGCGTGAGGGCGTTGACGGACTGATACTGAGGCGTGACGTGTTCCAGCAGTGCCTGGTCCTGTACCCTGAAAATGTCTGGAACGCCCAAGTGGATGCCATCACCCAACGTACGAACATGTTTGACAGCAAGGGCCGTGCTGCCCTGCGCGGATTTGTGGCAGGTGCGGAAAGTATAAACATGGACAGCAACGGACGAATACTGATACCGCAGAGATATGCGGAAATTGCAGGGCTGGACTATGAGGTCAGATTCATTGGCGTAGATGACACCATAGAAATCTGGAACAAGCAGTCTGCCATTGAAATGCTGTCGCGTACCGAGGAATTGGCTCAGAGCCTGGAGACATTGATGAACACGAAGACTGACTAAACATATCGTCCCAAGAAAAAAATGGATTGTCCGACTTACCATATTCCTGTTATGCTGAATGAGTGCATGGAGGGCTTAGGCATAAAGCCCGACGGCATTTATGCTGACCTGACGTATGGTGGCGGCGGCCATAGCAGGGAAATCATAAAAAGGCTCGGTAAGGGCGGGCATCTCTATGGATTTGACCAGGACAATGATGCCAAGGATGGTGCAACAGTTGACGAGAGATTCACATTCGTACACAGCAATTTCAGGTTTGTTGCCAACTGGATGCAGTACTACAAGGTAGATGGGGTTGACGGCATTCTGGCCGACCTGGGCGTGAGCAGCCATCATCTGGACGACGGGGAAAGGGGGTTTTCCTTCAGGTACGATGCTCCCCTGGACATGAGGATGAACAGGAGAAGCCTGACTACCGCGCATGACGTTGTCATGGACTATCCGGAGGGCAGGCTTGCCGATATAATGTTCATGTATGGCGAACTGAAGCAAAGCAGGCGCATTGCCGCAGAGATTGCAAGGCACCGGAAACAGAAGGACATCAAGACGACTGGACAACTTGCCGATATTGTCGTGCCTCTATTGGGTCGAGAACGGGAAAAGAAAGACCTGGCCAGGATATTCCAGGCCCTGAGAATAGAGGTCAACGGAGAAATGAAAGCCCTGGAAGAGATGCTCGATGCTGCGACATCGGTGCTGAAAAAGAACGGCAGACTGGCCGTAATCACCTATCACAGCCTTGAGGACAGAATAGTCAAGAATCACATAAGGTATTCCGGAGCAGAGAACTGGAACGACAACAGAGAGGCGTGGATTTTCGGAAATCCGACTTCTGCGCTAAAAGATATAAGCAAGGGAGTCATTGTCCCTTCGGATGAAGAAATAAGAAACAACCCGCGCAGCCGATCTGCCAAACTTCGCATTGCAGAGAAAAGATGAAAGAGAACGAGAAGGAAAAAGAAACATTGGATGTTGAGAAAAAGGTCGTAAGACGCAGGAGCAGACAGGCTGAGACAGACGATGAACTGGCACTCAGGCAACTACGGGACGCCTGGAGGCAGATTAGCATTGACGGCCAGTGGTTCAAACGCCAGATATGGTTATTCGTGGTAATCGTGGCCGGTATAATAGTATATATCACCAACCGCTATGGTGCCCAACAGGAAATAATCGAGGAACAGACATTGCGGGAAGAATTGCAGGATTGGAAATTCAAAAGCCTGACAAGAAACAGCGAACTGACTTTCTGCACCAGACAAAGCCAGATTGAACTACGACTCAAATCGTTAGGAGACAGCACAATAAGAGTCAGCAACAAGGCTCCATACCATATATTCACCCCAAACAAGTAACACACAGACATGAAGGCTGACAAGAAGAATAGCATAGGACGTTTCCTGATCATTGTCATCATTATGGGTTTGATGGGGGCATATATCCTGAGTACTGCCTTGTATACAATGACCAGCAAGCGCGAGTACTGGACTGAAGTAAGCAAGATGTTCGTCAAGGAGAACGTACCTATACAGGCGACCAGAGGCAACATATACGACTGTAACGGGAAACTGATGGCTGGCTCCGTGCCGGAGTATCGCATTTACATGGATTATGTCGTCATCGACAAGAATGAAAAGGCAAGAGTCAAGGCTCAGGCTTATCGCGATTCTGTCTTTGACGAAAAGCTGGACAGCATATGTGACGGACTGGCCAAGATTTTCCCGGACAAGACTTCAGAGTGGTTCAGGACGCGTCTCTTGAAAGGCAAGAGAAAAGGGAGCCACGCCTGGAGGATATATCCTCGTCATGCCACTTATATACAATATAAGGAATGCAAGCAACTCCCTCTACTGAGAGACCCTTCGTTCAAGGGTGGTTTCTATGCAGAAGAGATATTACAGCGCAAGCATCCATATGGTTCACTGGCATCACGTACGCTGGGAGACCTGTGGCGCGACTCTGATGCTGCAAAAAACGGAATCGAGCTTAGCTATGACTCGATTCTACGCGGGAAAAACGGTGTGAGCCACAGAATGAAAATCAGGAACCGCCGTGTAAGCATAATCGACCGTGAACCAATACAGGGACATGACCTGATGACGACAATAGACGTGGACATCCAGGACTTTGCGGAGAAAGCCTTGGTGGCCAAGCTAAAGGAGCCGTCGGTGAACGGGGAAATAGGTGTTGCAATAGTCATGGAGTGTGCCACAGGTGACATAAAGGCTATCGTAAACATGCACCGTGCAGAAGACGGAGAGTACTATGAAATGAAGAACAGTGCCGTCAGCGACCTGATGGAACCCGGCTCTACCTTCAAGACCGCCAGCATAATGCTTGCCTTGGACGATGGCAAAATCACACTGGACAACACCGTAGACTGCAACAAAGGACAATACAACATGTATGGCCGCACGATGAAAGACCATAACTGGCATCGTGGAGGATATGGCACCCTGACAATATCACAGATTCTGGAATACAGCAGCAACATAGGTGTCAGCCGCATCATAGACAAGGCTTATCACGACAATCCCAAGGCTTTCGTGGACGGACTGTTGAGAGAAGGTGTAGGCATACCGCTGAACCTGCCTTTTGCCGGCAAGGGAGAACCTATCATACCACGCCCGGATGACCCAAAAAGATATTGGAGCAAGACTGACCTGCCATGGATGAGTATAGGTTATGTCACCATGCTGCCTCCGATAAGTACATTGACATTCTACAACGCAATTGCCAACAATGGTACCATGGTGCGTCCAAGATTCGTTAAGGCTGAGATGGTGAACGGCCATGTGATCCGCGAATTTCCAACGGAAATAATAAAGCAGCAGATATGCAAGCCTTCAACACTGAAGGACATTCAGTTCTGCCTGCACAACGTAGTGAAGATCGGTCTGGGGCACAAAGCCGGTAACGGCAGCAAGCTGTTTGAGGTCAGCGGAAAGACAGGAACGGCTCAATTCTCGGAGAACGGCAGCTATGCCTCACACAAATATATGGTAAGCTTCTGTGGGTATTATCCGAGCGAAGCTCCCCGCTACAGCAGTATCGTATGCATCGTAAAGCGTGGCCTGCCGGCTTCCGGCGGCGGCCAGTGCGGCCCCGTATTCAGCCAGATATCACAATTCGTAATGGCACAATCGCTGGATCGCGATGCCAAAGAGGCGGCTGACAGCCTCTCTGTCTACACTCCTACGAAGAAAAAGTCACGCAGCAAAGCTGATGCCACAGACGACAAGCATGTTCCTGACGTTACCGGCATGGGGGCACGAAATGCAGTTTATGTATTGAAGAAAAGAGGCCTCAGGGTCAAGTTGCACGGAACGGGGACGGTCAAGGAGCAAAGCATTGCCGCAGGTACAAAGATTACAAATCCGACGACTATAAGCCTGACTTTGGAATAGGAACGGGGATTGCCTGATACATATTATATAATATATATATTACCAAGGTATATGAAACTGACTCAAATCATAGAGCACTGCAAGCCTGCCAACATTCTTGGCAATGCTGACATTGAGATCGGCAAGCTGGAGATAGACTCGCGCAAAGTTGAAAAGAATACGGCTTTCATTGCCATGCGCGGCACTATGGCGGACGGGCACGACTATATTGC
>AUXO013864767.1_pt1 | contig 13745 bp, 12 predicted proteins | sample 768731 | NCBI WGS metagenome assembly AUXO01 (sample SAMN02715735, study PRJNA202380) | gut metagenome | biome: sheep rumen | host: Ovis aries | place: New Zealand: Palmerston North
CCCCCCCTCGCTCAAGGCATTCTTAATGGATCCATCGATAATAGGCGCAAACATCATAAGTATTATATACGACCAAAGAAACCAATATCCGTATGATTTGGCGCCAAGCATTGCCGCCAACGGGTCCCTCTCGCCACAAATAAGATTTGAAACCGTAGCGCACCATACACCCAATGCCACAAGATTTAAGCATTTCCTCCATGTAAACCTAATGCCAAACCAGCCAGACATAAAAACAAAGCCGCATACGCACCAATCCGTTAAAGAACCGACTGAAGGCGCATATCCGCATTGATATTGAGCATGTCCAAACACGATGCCAAACATCAAAATGCACCTAAATAACTCTAGCGATGGATTTCGTTCCCTAATCACTAACACTACCCCAACAACAACTTCTTCACTTGCGATTCAAACCACTTATCATCTTTCCCCTCAGCCCACAACCCGGCATCTTCCCAGTCCCAGACATATAGCTTACCATCAACAATTGAACAATTCCATGGTGCAAAGTCGCCATGCGAAATGCCAATGCGTTTCATTTCATTCAGAAACACATAATGCTCTTTCCGCATCCTAATAGGGCTTTTGCCCCTTGGCACTACCGATTGCACACTCCACGTCCATATCCCATCATGCCCAATATCGCCAATAACAACAGGAACTTGTGTACGGAGTTCCGTCTCTTCAAGCCGTTTCAATATAGCCACCTCATTCTTGATTGCTTCACCCGCCTCTAGCGTCCGCCCCAGTTTAACAATCACATCATGCACGCCTCCATCCTCATCACGCAACCGCACCATAACCGTCAACTTCGTCTTTGCCGAATCATTACCCATGTAAAGCGTAAGATATTCAACCCTTAGACTTCGATTTTCTCCTTCGACTATTCTCTCTATCACCTCATGCCCATCAAGTTCATCGAATCGCTTTATTGGGCCACGGATAATCTTCTCTAGCGGCAACCACGCAAACCAGCAAAGCACCTTTACCGTCCATTTCAGCACCTTGCGCCCAGGCGAGTGCATGGCAAGCCCAAACCGCTTGCTCGCTGCAGACGAAAGGTCAATCCATACCCTAGGCTTTGCCGCCGGAAGCCCCAAATAGTGGTGGGAGTCAATTCTCATGTTCCAATCTCACAGAGGATAGTTGAATCGGCTTTCCACAATCGCTTGGCCTCTCGCTGATTTTCGCTGGTGGCCGTAATGAACGTGCCGGTTCTAGATGCTTTCCTAGCAGCAAGTTTTGGTCGCAGCAAGAAACGCGCATGACACCAATTGATGATATTGCGGAAGAAGAACTCAACCTTGCCCGAGAATGGCAGAAGCCCGATAAGCCTCCAATCCATTTGCCCTAATCCACCGACTGGCCCCCATATAAACGGTGTCGGCAAATTCCACATATAGCCTGGCTCTCGGAAACCAACCATGTTCAACTGATGTGCACAATCGAAATTAATTTCTCGATGAAGTCTCTCTGCTTTCTTGTAGGCATGCCAATGCCATATTCGATAGAACCAGTAATAGCTAGGCGGCCATAGTTTCCGAAGCCAGCGGCAGCGCGGCTTGCAAATGAACACGAAGTGCACATTCTGCATCTCGTTCGGATGTTCCGACAACCATTTATTTATATCGGCTTCCCATTTCTCCTTTTCAACAATAGCCCACACTTCACGATTCCTTGCGATAAGGCGGAGATAGTTCCATCCCATGCCAGGTTCGCTGCCGCGATATGGTGAGCAGGCATAGACACACACAAGAACCCTTCGCCATGAGGGGAGATACAATCGATTGATTACCGGCTGTTTCTTCACCCATGCGTACTCTGCGGCCGTTTTTCTTGCCCCGTCCGAAAGCCGTTTTCGAAGCGTCTCATCCTGAAGTCTGCGCAATGCCTCTGCAAAGCCCCAAACCACATCCTTCGGCTTGCCAACCGGAATTTTTATTCCGCATGTCTCATTCACTACATCGGAGAAACCACAGTGGTCAAGGCATACAACAGGCTTTCCTGCGGCAAGCGCCTCAAGCAAAACCGTTGAGGTAAGATCGTGAAGACTTGTGATAACAAAGACATCCGCCTTCGCCACAACATCTAGCACCTTGTCCTTAGAAAGCCAACCATGCCAGATTATGCGGTCTGCCACACCAAGTCGTTTAGCAAGGTGTTTCCATCTTGACGTCTCACGCCCCTCGCCAAGTACATCAAGAACATATGCTTCATGCAATGCCGATAGGGCATACAAAATAACCTCTAACGCCTTCCTGCGTTCATGCACTCCACTCCAAACAATTCTCATTTCTGCAATCCCGTTAATCGAAATACGCTTATACTCGCTAAATGAAGCGGTATCGCGAGTGCAAATGTGCCTACCAAGAACAAGGCCGCGTACATTAATGAATTACTAGAAAGTGGCTTCATGAACAAAAGCATTGCACTATGTACAAGATAGACCTCATAGCTTATAGAACTAATGAATTCAACGATTTTATTCGCTTGAATTGTGCGAGGCAGGCTGAAGACCATTGTCGTTATGAATAATGCAACGGGTATTGTAGCGTAGTAACATATTGGCGTTCCAACAACAATTGAATTATGTGTCACCCCCAGCCAATAACACAGGAGCAATAAAATAGCAACAGCCGCCGACAACATACTGCTTATGTGTATGTATTGCAAAAATCCATCATATATTTTTTTTGCATTTAGAAAGCACAATAGGCCAACAGCTATCATTATCAAGAAATATCCATATCTTATCCCATTTAGGGAGAGCAAGCACTGAACCGCTATCGCCATTCCAATAATCATAAATGACGAAGAGATTGGTCGATGAACAACATTGCGAACACGCGACATAAAGAGCACCACTACATAAAATGAAGCTATGCCCGTTATAAACCAATATGGCGTCATCCCTGGAAGCCTGTCAAACCAATTCAGCAATGTAAGGTTCAATATCACATCTTTAATGCTAATGTGATATCCTATCGCTTTCAGATAAGTCATATATGGGACAGCGAACAGCCACAGTGGTACGGCAAGACGCAAAAAGCGCCACACCAAAAACCTCCTGCCATACTGCGGATACCCTTTGTTGCCCCATGCCAATCCCAGCAACCAACCGGAAATGACGAAGAAAATCATATTCCCGATGCATCCGAACGGAATATCCAGGCGATGAAATCCCACAGTGCGTATGAAGTGACAAATGAGAATCATGCCTAACGCCACAACCCGCAAAGCGTCAAACTCTACATACCTTTTATGCACAACATTCCCCTCTCAACGATAAGCGTTCCAATATCGTTTGCAATGCCATATTAGCACATTCTTCAAGGCTTGCTGTAGTGTCTATCCATACGGCACGTTTGTTGCTATCGCAGAACGCCTTTAGAGCAGAAACCTGTCGCGCGACTTCAAAAACGCTTGTTTCTGGCTTCCGGGCATAAACCTTTTCAGCATCTCCCCCCAGACAAAGGACAAGATCAGGACATGGCACTAAAAATAAAAGCATCTTTGTTACCCAAGCAGGCAATTTTACCCTAAACCTCCTTGGATCAATCAACAAATCATAGGCGTATCGATCAAAAATCCAATATGCAATCGGAGTCTTGGCTAGCTTTATGCGAACACGCAGCCAATAACCCAGCAAGTAATCGGCCACAAGATATAATACCCTAAAAATGGAACCGACAAAACCAGACGGCTTTGAGGCATGGGGCGCCATGCATACATATCCTGATTCGTGATTTACACCTCTTAGTCTTCCAAGTGGAGGCAATAGATCAGGCTTAAGATGATGCACCACTGTTGAGTTGTGATTCATTGTCCGTACGACTGGCAGTATTTCATTAAGTAGCGTGGTTTTCCCAGCACCATCCGTCCCCATTACGGCAATCATTTTGCCGCAAGGCCTAATCAGCCGACACAGTCGCGCGGACTGGAAGCCACACCAATTGCGCAAGAATGAAAAAGGATGTTTGAGAAACAACGATGCGCTCCATAATTTACGGAAAGCTGTTATCGAATGGCATTCGCCACTAAGCGTTTCCCTAACAAACCTGCGCAACGATTCCGAAGGAAGGAACATATCCTTCTCGCCCTCTACAGCCAGCTTCGCACCTGGCATATATCTCTTCGAGATTACTCCATTTGTAACAAGCTCTTTAACAAAACCCAGATATTGACCTGCCTCTCCATCAACTGTCCATATCCCTTTAGGTGTCTGAATACGTTTTTCTAGCAAATCATCTCCGGCAAGAGGCAGAACCCCTTGGCAAAATACGCCCTCAAATAAGTCGATGCAGCATCCCCACCAACTGCCTTCAGAGCACCCCATAAACATCATCTGACAAAAATGCGGATATCGGCAAACCCCCATAACCTTGCCGCCGCAGGACTTCGCCGAAACAACAAGACTTCGGACTGCATTCCCCAGCCTCCCGCTCATTACGAGAATATCAATATCACCTCCGCCAAGGGAGTCAGGCAAAGTATCTGCATTGCGTAGGACGGCATGCACAACACCTTGACTGTCCAAGGCTTTGAATGCTTCCTTTAAAAAATTCTTTTCGCTTATTTTCATCTCATCCAATCATCAGCACATAATGTATATTCGCAACGTTAACCATTAACCAACTTGATTATGGCATCCTTAAGGCTTATAGTCAATATAGGCATAAAAGTTCGTGACGGCACATTCTCAATTGCATGTAAAAACGATTTTGTATCTCCGCTTTTAAACAGCATGCCGTTGACACCATCCTCTATCAAAACACTCGCCCCAAGATGCCTAGCAACAACACAAGGCGTTCCCCACTGCATTGCCTCTGCAACAACCGCTCCAAATGTCTCGGAATGACTGCAAAGAACCAGCGCATCAGCCATAGCCATCATAGAATAAAGTTCATCCCCCTCCTTTCGTCCAACGAATAGAACCCTACCTTGCAACTGCATCTCAGAAACCTTAGCCTGCAGGGTCTCACCCAATGGCCCATCACCAACCAAAACAAGACCATCTGTCTTTGGCATTTCAGGCACCCGCTCTATGAGCCACTCTAGGTTTTTGACTTCCGCAAGTCGACCGACAAATACAATTACTCGAGACCATCTCTTCGGACAATTCATCAGTCGCCATTCACGCCCACTCGCATACACACTGGGCGCATTTTTGCGTATGGCCTCAACATCATGGATTATTGGCACGACACTGAATTTACCCTGCGAAACTGACGGCAAGATTTCGCAATATGTGCGAACTGCAACATGGCTCGGCACAATCACACGCGCCACACTTCGCACAACATAGTTGCGCGCAAACCGTCGAAGCCCCGTCCGCCGCTTCACCTGATCAGGGCTGTCATCCATACTCGTCCACACATCTGCCTTTATAACACCAACTTTCTTCAATGCCAACAACTCAAATGTAATTAGACTTGCTTCGTATGAAAGAATAACATCTGGGCTTTCCTCGCGTAAAATGCGTAAAATGCCAAAGCGAAAGCTTCGTCCGAACAGCGAAATCCCGTCAGTCTGATGTGCATATGACACACGGAGTTGCGAAAGCATTGCTTTTTGGTCAAATCTCTGATTTTGAAGATTGTCCTGCATAAAAACTATCTTCAAATCCGCAATTTCCCCAAGAAGATTGAAGAAATCAACCCTATATGGTGCCAACGCAGGGTGAAAGCAAAGGATTTTCATTTGATCAACTCGCCAATTAAAGCCATCTCGGGTCCTTTTTCGCCATCCCGTATCTCCCCATTAACAAGCATTGGATGAACCATTATTTCAATAGTGCCACTCCTGCTCCTCCAATTTAATGTCTCATCTTGATATCCATAATACGAACAGAACCATTTTGATCTCGTACCAATATGATGCCGTATCCAATTATTGTAAAGAGCACGGTATATCTTAACCGGCAATCGACGTCCTTTACCAGCATTATAACCAATCCTTACGGTTCTAAACCCTACTTTCTTCAGTTCCGGCACTATCACACATCCTACAGACAAATCAAGATGCACATGGTGATGTGAGTCTGCGTGCATCAATACACCACCAAGTTCCTCAAACCTCTTCGCTTGGGCACGAACTTCCTCCTTGAGTGCAGCACGTGCTTTTAGCGGGAGCACAAAACGGGTTTTCAAACTATTGCGATACATAGCGCAATTAAAAAGCCCATCTGCATCACAAAACATCGGAATTCGTTTTATATCATCAGTAAGCGGGACACCTTCAGTGAGATTGACATGTAGGCCTATCCTAGCCAATACACCATTGATCTTTGCATGCCGCATTGCCTCGGCGCAATATGGCATATTCACCATGCAGGTCGAATGTGTTATGCTCCCCTCGCGAAAGCAATGCAGTATTGCTTCTGTCGTTGATTCGTCTTTGCCAAAATCATCGGCATTGACAAGTATGTTGGTATTACGAATTTTTAGTGTCGACATATTTTCCGAGCCGTATTTCGCACAATCTCAAGGAACGAATAAAGAGGACTTTTCAATGTCCTATTCTCGAACACCTTGCCTCCAAAAGAAAGTTTATATTCTGATATTGAATAGCGAGGATCGTTCGGATCGGTACAAATCCCCCCCCAATCGTATTTTTCATAGCCCATATCTTTTGCCAACTCAAGTGTCCTAAGCCTCAACAATCTATTTGCATTCCCTACCATCCTAAGATCAATTCCTTCGGAAAACCTGCAAGTTGAAGAAAGTAATGAGATTGCCGTCTTGGTATCTTCGTCAAATATGCTTATCATCATCGCAAGGACAACACCATTATGTTCTACTTTCGTTACGACAGTCTTAGCATAGCGCCGCAGCTTAGCTGCACTTGTAAAGAGATCAATGCCCTTACCTCTGCAAAATTCATTGTGAAACTCTGCGTACTCATCAACCCCATTGACTACACTAAAACAACAACCTGCATTTATCGCCTTCTTTATACCTCTTCTAGTATCCCTGCGCATTGCCGCAAATAGTTCGTCAACGCCAACAGTCAAATCCGTCATTGCAGAATGCCCAACAGATACAGCATAATAAAACGGTATCGTTTTAGGATTGCCGACAAACCCACTGTATATAACTGGCCTGAACAAGTCAGTCCAATGAGTCTTGTCCGCGCACCATTTTGTCAGATGAAACTTTGATTTTACTTCAAACATATCTACTAACCTTTACTAGAAAGAATGATTTTAACTATCTGGTTCTTGCCGTATTTTGGAGAAACTCTGCAAGCTTTTTTACATATGCCTTATGACCGTTCAAGTAAATCCCAATATTATTCGCAAATGCATTTCTATTACAGTTAGATACAACATAATCAGGATCAAAATCTGATATATCTTCGTACAACTTGCCTAAACAATTATCTTCAATGAACTGCAATGCTTTGCATTTTCTCCCTATTACAGGGCAACAATTAAATAATGCATCAAAAACCATGCCGCTTGAATGCTCAGAATAAGCTTTCTGGTAATTCAGAATCATATACCGTGACGATTGTATGAGCTCGTTCAATTCTTTGTCTGGCAAATACCGGCTATCAAGTGTTACATTGGGGGCAGAACATATGGTTTTACGTATAGTATTCTCCAACTCTTTATCCAAGAATCTACCCGCTATGTGCAAACTAGCCTTCGTCGAAGCGAAACGATTGACAACGTCAAGAATGCCTTTTGATCTATTCATCAAGCCTGTGGCGATAAAGTCATATCTATATTCATTACTCCCACTTTGCGCTACATCCATATCAGAACAGAAAACATAATCCGGCATTACACAATATGGCCTGCCAAGATAGGCGCCTAGACTATCACTAGAACATATATTGCCGTCTATTTTCCTAGCGGCCAACTTATAAAGAAATCGCATCAATTTCCCACCAAACGCGCCATCTGGAATTGAATAATTAATTACATATATCTTGTTATTTCGTTTGCCAAAAAGTATCAGCCCTAGGTAGAGCATTGTCAGCGCAGAAGATTGAAAAATTATCGTATCTTCATTACATCTTCTAAGCACATACCTGACATTAATAAGATTGCGCAATCTGTTTATGAAATTACTTGTCCGAGAACTCGCACAATATGGCAATTTGACAAAAATATGAGAATCAAAGAAATTAGCAAACACGTCCCCGCCCACTACTCTGGCATCAAAAGTTTCTTTGAGCATTTCACAATAATTCTGAAACACCTTAACGAAATGCCCCTGTGTTTGACCATTCCGCTCATAACTGTTGATATCGACAATATATAATAAAGGCTTCATATTTCTGTTTTAAGCATATTTACTGTTTGCAACATTTACACTCGCGACAAATCTGTGACCCGCGCACACACCCATAAGCCCAAATAAATAAATCGTAAATTGTGGAGATATTGGATATTGTCCAGTTTGTCCTCCGACGACAATATGCGCTAGGCAACATGCCAGAATCGGCGCATATGGCGTTGCTGCATGATACCGCAAAGAATCTCTTATGATTTTCATTGAAGGAATAATCACAAACACAAGATAAAGCACTACGCCTCCCCATGCACCATACAACCGTAGCATTTCAAAAAGCATATTATGCGCAGATAAGCTAATTGCCGTCGTTCTGCCATCATCTAATGTATACTCGCCAACTGGAGCCTCTACATCCACCCAAATAGGGTGCCTCGCAAATTGTTGCTTTATTGCATCCCATGACGCATACCAAAGTGGAGCTCGATCCGTCATTGTCTTTCTAAAAAGCTTGTATCGAAACGACTCCATATCACGAATCACAATCTCATTATAAGATATTGAACTTCCGTGCCCTCTTTCATTGACATACCATTTGTCCATAGTATGAAACATCCAAACAGTAAGCAGCGACAAAATCAAACATGGGGACAAAAGCCATAGAACTCTCGGCGCATATTTTGCCATTATCATATAAACGATCCCCAACCCTGTAATACCAACAATTGTAAAGGTTATTCGGATATCTGACACGCCAAAGAATCCCAGAATCATAATGGCAAATGTACATATGCCCATTAGTCCCCACGAATATTTCCATTTACGGACTTTCTGAAGCATTGTCCAAAAAGCCAATGTTATTAGAAATGGAAACGACCAAAACAGAAATCTTGTAAATGGGATAGACATGAAAAACAAAAAGTGAATGACAAAATCTACAAAGCATATCACAACGAAGCTCTTAAAGACGGTTGGTTGCATTCGCCCAATTGCAAGGAATCCCCAGAAGAAGGCCGATATGCCAAAGTAGTAGCCAAGCCCCTCAAATGTTCCACCAGCACCTATGCCGCCACCATACAAACGATAACGCATAACCGTGTACCAAATGAAAAATGGGAGTGCAGATAGATATATGATAAATGGCAAAAGAATCTTTCGTCTGGACATTGAATCTATATGCGCCAACGAATAAAGGAAGCACGCAAATAATGCAAGATATCTCTGTTGCGAACCGTACATCATGTGAATCATCAATGGGAGCAGAAGCGCTGGTTTTGCTGCAAAAACCATCCACATTACATAAGGCCCCATCAAAAGACCGAACAGAACAGGAGAAATCATATATATTGGGCAGCATAAGATTGCAATGACAACATGACGTTGCATCAGCGCTCGTTCTTCACGCGTCAGATCAGGCTCATATTGCCAATCAGAAAATACCGACATTTACCCCACCCTCCCAACAATTGTAGCATATGCCGACATCAATTGATTGATGACATAATTAGGATTATATCTTTCTATAGCTGTGGCAAACGCATTCCCAGCCATCTCTTTTGCAACCTTGAAATCTGAAAACATCTTGGATATGCTATCAGAAAGAACTGCAGGGTCTCCAGAGGGGACGAGATAACCTTCTTCATTGTTCTTAATGATTGATGAAATGCCACCAACATTTGTCGCCACTATTGGCGTACCTGTCAGCATCGCCTCTCCAATTGAGTTCGGTGAATTTTCGCACATTGACGGCAAACAAAACACCTCTGCCTTTCGCAGTTCGTCCGCAACCTGCTCCGCCGTAAGACTTGGCATCAAAACAACATTGTCCTCGAGGTGATTATCCTTTATTATCTGCCAAAGATATCGCTGGTATTCATTGCGCCGAAGCCAACTTGCGACCGTTCTTTGCGGCCGTACTCTGGCAGCATTCGCAACACGAAGTTGAACGTCTGGAAACTTGCGCTTAAGCGCGGCAACGGCTCGCAATAGCCAATGTCCACCTTTGAGCGGATATGCCATAGCACCGCCGCAGAAGATTGAATGCCGGCGGATATCTTTACCTTCACGAAATCCACAGTAGAACTCTGGCCGGAGAATTTCCCCAACATGAAAATATTTTGCCTGTGGCGCAAGATACCCTGCCCAAGCTTTATCCCATTCGGTTCTGCCTAAGATATTCTCTGCCTTGGATAAAGCGTTTTTTTCGCGCTCACCCATGCGAGCACGCCAACTCTCGGCTCCGCGCGTCACAGTATATCTCGTGAGCAGAACATTAAGGTAGTTACGATATCTGCGTATCTCCAACTCGTTAATACCACCAGTATAATGTGGGTAATATCCCTGCAAAATTCCTTGTAGTGAGACCACGCTTTTCGTTCCGGCGTATGCTTCATGCGGAATTGTTCCAAACAAACCCTCCGATCCATGGAAGTGTATCAAGTCCGGCTTGAGTTCTCTTACCAGCTCTGCGACATTCCGTGCAAACCTGCGTGACGGACGATGGACAAGCCTACCATCGTACGCACTTCCAAGCGCATAGTAGGAGATGCCATTTATAGTCTCTTGCATACCTTCAGGCCCCGCTGAACAGATATGCAATTCGATTTGCGGCGCATACTTGCGTATCGCGTCCACAAGCGATGGCAGCCATCCACCTTGATTGATTTTTGCAAGGCCAATCCGTTCAGCAAATTCCGGCAGAACTATATTTGTGAACCAAAGAACCTTCATTGTTTCCTCCTGCATTTGTCGAGGAGCGAATACCACTTGGCAACAATAACATCAAGGCTATATTCGTTCGTTTTTGCTATCGCTGAGCGAGCCATTTTCATGCACATATCTTTATCTTCCATCACACATTCCAGCCGCTTCGCAAATTGCTTTTTGTCAAACGGCTTTATCAAAAAGCCGCTGACGCCATCTTCTACAATGTCTGATGCGGAGGCGAAGGAGTTGAAAAGGACGGGGACGCATCCTTGTCTCATTGCCTCGCCCAGTACCATCGGCCAGCCTTCAAAGTCGGAAGCCATGACAAACACAGCAGCTTCTTCGTAATATGGCGTAGGATCTTTCTGGAATCCCTCGAACGAAACCTGCTGCAAACCGGCTTCTTTTGCCATTCTTTCGAGTGCCAACCGCTCCGTCCCGTCACCGACTATCTTGAATGTCCAGTCGAGATGTCGTTTCTCAATCTCAGCCCATATCCGCAACAACCTATCACAACCTTTTAACGGAATCAACGAGCCAACAAAAATGACTATTTTCTTTTTTGCAATAATAGCACGAGAAGTTTCCCACACGACCGGATTTGGTATGGCACAAAGCTTTCGCATTCTTGCCACTCCTACAAGCCGCCTTATCTGTGGAAAGTAGTTGCGCGAGAGAACTACATATTTGGACGATTTGTCAAACAGCATTTTACGGCGGCGGCTTTCATACAGGAAACGTCTAAAATAGAAATACGGACGCAAAATCGAGATTGCGAACCTCTTCAAGTACCCGATTTTGCACCCATGCCGTGATGTCGCATTGCGCGATATGCATGGAGCTGAATGTTCCACCGTGACCAGAGATGACCCATCGGGATTCTTGCGCCATTTCTCCAGCACATCGAAGAGCATCGTATGAATATTCGCGTAGGAATCCTGAAATATGATTTTGTCCGGTTGGAATGTGACAAGAATAGACAGAAATGCCGAACGGTTTGATGGCGAATCAAGATCTGGTTGCGGCAATTCACGCCATTCGACACTTTGAATCAGTTTTCCCAGCAAGTCGGATCCTTCTTTATGGATGAAGGAAACTATGCAGACGCGATGCCCGTCCTTAGCAAATCTATTGGCAAGAATTGTAGTAACCGTCTCGATGCCGCCGAACGCAGGGTACTGATGCTGATAGAAAAGGATATTCATGTCAATGCCATTTCCAAATACTTCTTACCGATATCTGCGAGCCTCAAGATATGCGCATCCACATTACCCCAATCAACATCTACATAATCTACACGTTCTATATGCTCTACACAGCCAATCAACCCCACTCCCGCCAGCAGCGACAACATTCTCGCATCCGATGCCGTGCGGTTCAGCGCCACAGTAAACGGCTTGTGGAACATCAGCGAGAACACCGTGCCATGAAACGAATTCGTCACCACGTATTCCGCATTGTGGATGAACCACAGCCATTCGGATGGCCCAAGCGCCGTCACCCTTTTCGCCGTACCCGGAAGATACCAACGCGCCAGTTGTCCGCCAGGTAGGTGTACGACAGGTAATCCCATCTTCTTGCCAAACCCAATCGCCGCACTCTCCGCCCAAGGGTGCCCGCAGATAGTATAGACGGCTATGTATTTATCCGGCAAGCAAAAGCGCGGCTTGCGTTCGATTGCCTCATAGTCCGCCCGTCCCAGCAGAAGCGTTGGATCGCAGACAACAGTAGCAGCACGTCTGCAAAGCCGCTTGACAATCTCCGCGCCCTGCGATTCGCGCACGGAAAGCGCGTCAAATCGCGAAAGCCATTCCGACATCTTCTGTTCCAGTTGCGGCGAGAACTTATCCACGCCAAAACTCGGCGCGTACGAGATGCGTTTAACTCCCTCGTGAACATCGGCAAGAAAATACGTATCGTCACCCTCATTGATGACAGGATGCCATACCTGATCACTTCCAACTATCAAATGCGTGTATCCGCCATTCGCGATATCTGACTTACGCACCTTGCCGCCCAACTCCATCTGTTCGCGCATGAACCGCCGATACAAATGCCGCCGATACGACTCAATGGCAAAGGTCCTGAAGAAGGTGAAGAACCCATTGTAGAACGAACCGATGAAATGTCGCAGACTGTTGCAGCGCAGATAATATTTGCACGGCCAACCTATCTTGCCATAGTTGACAACTTCGGCATCACACCCCTGTTTGCGCAGATACGTCTGCAACGCCCAGGCTTGCAAGGCCGCACCACAGTTAAGCGAATGGTGAAACGTCAGAATGCCTATCTTCATATATCACCCAACATTCTTCGCCTTGCCTTCGTATAAATCATACGCAGCCTACTGCGAACGTAATTTATCAGCCTAATTCTCAATCTATACTTTTCCACTAATTCTCCAAAATCCATATTTCCGACATCTGCCGCGAAATTATCCCATTGCACTGGCTTGTTCGGCGACTGTACAATCGGCATATTTTTCGCGATCACATCTTTTGCCGACAATTCTTTCCGCCCAATGTCCAATTCGTTAAAAACGGCATGTCCATTTTGTGTATGAACAAGCACGCAGCTAACGCCCAACCTTACCTTGGCACGGCTCAATTCCGGGCATAATTCTTCCGCTCCCCAAAGGTCGCCAAGAGTAATGTCCGTTTCGCGCTCCAATCCCCGGAAATTGCAATTGAAGCAACATGCCCGGAATCCCAGACCGGAATAAAAGGCCTGAGCGTATGGATCGAAAAGACTCAATTTTCGAGTTGTCGTTCCATCCATCCAATCATAGCGATAATA
>AUXO012445157.1_pt1 | contig 13743 bp, 15 predicted proteins | sample 768731 | NCBI WGS metagenome assembly AUXO01 (sample SAMN02715735, study PRJNA202380) | gut metagenome | biome: sheep rumen | host: Ovis aries | place: New Zealand: Palmerston North
CTGTTGATAATAGAATTATTCATAATGGTAAAGACATCTGGGTTATGACTTGTTCATCACCTTGTCAGTCATTATCAAATGCAGGTATTCAGGATGGTATGGCACCACTTGTTAATGAAAAATCTTCATTCTTGTGGGAAGGTATTCGTATTTTAAGAGAGTGTTATGAGCTTGACCCAGTAAAACATACTAGACAGCCACATTATTTTATTATTGAAAATGTAACACCAATTCATAATAAAGCGAATAACGGTTGGTTTAATACTGTTCTTAGACAAATTGAAGCTTTTGGTTATAATACATACGTTATGGACGTTAACGGTACTGATGTTGGTCAACCACAAATGCGTGCGAGAACATTTGTTGTAGCAGCTCTTAAAGGAGTAGGTCTAAAGAAATACATTCCTTTCAAGGGAAAAGCTTTTGATGATGATACAAGTAATACCGCGCGTTTATCAAAACTTGTAAGCCTCTTTAATAGTACTTCTATGGAAGATATTAAAGAAGAAGACTCAGTTTACACTAAAGCGCATAAAGTTATAATATATGATGGTAACACACATAAAGGTATACGTGTTACGTCTAAATATGGCCCAGAAAATGATAACGATCTTATTAAAGGCCATACTATTGATGACCTTCGTGAATTAGCAAAAAAGATAAAAGCTAATGAAACAGATGTTAACAAAATTGCAGATGAATTGAAAAATTATGGTTATCTTTTTGATGAGTTTAAGCAAGAAGATGAAGATAAAATTAAAGAATTAAAAGATGAAATTCTTGATTATGTCAGCCAAATGGACATGATTAAGGCTAAAACACATACCAAAGAATATTCTGAAGAAACTACATCTTTAGCAGACTATCCTTTCTTAGTTAAAGAAGGCTTAACAGAAGAGCCTATTAAAGAATACGCTGTTATTGATATTTCATTCCAATCTAAAAAAGGCGCTGTAGACCCTGCTCATTGTAAAGTTTATAAGGATAAATTCCCTACATTACTTTGTAATACTGACCATATCTTTATTTTGGACCCAAAGCATAATTGTATGCGTAGAATTTTGGCTAAGGAAGCTTGGTTATTACAAACTTATACGGATGACGCATTTAAGGCAGCAAGAGATATTTCTTTAAGGTACGCTGGTAGCAATGCAGACCTTTCAACTCTATATCAATCACTTCATAAAACAGCTGGTGATGCAATCTTAGTAGATGCTTTTGTTAAAGTACTTGAGCCTTTAAGTACGACTGTTAGCCCAGATGATATTGCTAGCCCTGAAGCTGCTGCTGCAGAAACACCTATTGAGGATAGTGATACAGAAGTAGAAATACCACTTCATAATAAAAAAGGTGAAATATCAAAAATTGTAAAACGCAATTTGAGGCCTTCTCAAGTTAAAACTTATGAAGATGCATTAAATATTTATAACACATTATATAATCAAGATGAAAAAGGATTTGTGCCTACAGCTTTAGAAGGCAAATATACAGCTCCAGCTAGGGATACTTCAAAAGTAGCATCTTATTCAAATATCTTTAAGCCTTACGCTAAGGATGATACTCAAGACCTCGGTTTTGAGCATCCTGATGAAAATGCTTTTGAAGAGTCTTTTAAGAAGCTATTTAATGCAGCAAATCTTTTACGTGAAGCAGCTCAAAAATAAAAACTAATAAATGAATTAACCCAAGTTTTATCTTGGGTTAATTTATATTTATATAGGAGAATATTATTGAAAATTGTAGCATTCAGTCAAGGAGCTTGTGAAGAAGTTACAGGTTCTAGACACTTTTTGGACATTAACGGTAAACTTGTCCAAATTGATTGTGGACTATTTCAAGGAAAACGAAAAGAATCTGATGAAAAAAATAGAGACTTTAATGTTGATACTTCAAACTTGGAATCAGTTATCTTAACGCATGCACACGCCGACCATTGTGCATTATTACCACTTTTAATTAAAAACGGTTATAAAAAATCAATCTATTCAACATCAGCTACAAGAGATTTAGCAAATCTTGTAATGATGGACTCAGCAAAAATCCAATATCAAGACTATCAAACTTATCTTGCAGCTGCAAGACGTAAAGGTGATAAGATAGGAAAGACAGTTTTACAGCCATTATACAATGAAGATGATTGTGTAAATACAGCTTGTAAAATGGTAACTATTCCATATCATACTAAAACTAATCTTTTTAAGAATTGTGATGTTCAACTTTTTGATGCGGGTCATATTCTTGGCTCATCTATGGTAGAACTATATGTTAAAGAAGAACCTGGAATATTAGATAAGTTATTTAATAAGGGTGAATCTTCTAAAGAAATTAGAGTACTATATACTGGCGACTTAGGCCGTCCTGAGAAACCAATTATTAAAAAGCCAGATACTAATGTTGACGCGCCAGATTATATTTATATGGAATCTACATATGGTAATAGACGACATGAAGGAAGAGATGTAGCATTAGAACATTTTGCTAAAATAATTAAAGAAACAGCAGATAAAGGTGGAAAAGTTTTAATTCCATCTTTTGCTATTGAAAGAACTCAGGAAATAATTTACTATCTTAATCTCCTTTTAAGAGATAAAAAAATTCCTAAACTTCCAGTTTATGTAGATTCACCAATGGCGACAAATGCGACGGGTATATTTAGAGTTCATCCAGAATGCTATGATCATGGTATTTATGATGATTTCTTAGATAAACATAAAAGTCCTTTCCAATTTGATAAGTTAACTTTTGTAGCATCTAATCAAGATTCAATGAAACTTGACAAAAAGAAAGACCCATGTATTATTATTGCTGCAGATGGTATGTGTGAAGCTGGAAGAATTACTCACCACTTAGCAGCAAATATTGAAGACCCAAAAAATACTGTTTTAATCGTTGGATTTATGGCAGAGAATACATTAGGAAGAAAACTTCTTGATGGAGAAAAAGAAGTCACAATCTTAAACAGCCTTTTTAGTGTTAAAGCTAATATCGAAAAAATAAATGCATTCTCTGCACATGCGGATTATAAAGAAGAAATTGATTGGCTTAATTCAATTGATACTAGCCGCTTAAAGAAAATATTTTTAGTTCATGGTGAACCAGATAGTCAGGCTTATCTAAAAAAAGAATTAGCAGAAGCGGGATATAAAAATGTAGAAATTGTAAAATCTAACGAAAAATATATTTTATAATAAATTAAAGCACCAGAAAATCTGGTGCTTTTTATTTTAATTTATATTATATTTTTCCTTAAAATTTTTATCAAGAGTATTTATAAGTCGTTGGCATTCTTTCTTAAAAAGCTTAATTTCTTTAGAAGGAATATATTGCATATAGCTATCTCGAAAATTCCATTTATCACCAATAAGCTCACGTCTATACCAATACCACTTATACAATGAAGGATTTGAAATATATAAACAAAGAATTGTTCTATATGCGGCATATCTTTCTGGAGTTAAACAGCCTGTAGCCATCACTACTTCATTCATTGATGAATATGGAAACCAAGGAAGCTTTGATCCAATACTACAGTTATATAATTCTTTTCTATCTTTTAGATAGATTACTTCATAATCAAAATAATGACTAAGTGAACTTTTACTTAAATTTTTAGACATATTATTTAACCTTAATTAAAATAAGCTACGGATAATTCTTTACCCTCTATACTATTTTTTACATCTGCCGATGTAAATCTGCCAAAACCTGATAAACTATAAAGACATCTTAAACCCTCAATAGCCTCTGCTTCTTTAGGATAATTCTCTATAGCATAATCGAACATTTTATTTACTTTATCAGGATTACCATTATCAGAACAAAATAATTGTCTATCCTTAAATGTTTGATGAGGACCTGTAAGACTATTTCTATAATTATCTCTAATAGTATCGGGTAATAGTTCTAAAATAATCTTAGTTTTATTAGAATCATCTTTATCTTCATAATATTTAATTGATAAAGAACACTTTGGAACATATATTTTTATAGGAGTTTTTTTATAAAGTCCTAAAAATTTTTCTTCAGTAGCATTTTTCAAGCAAACACCATATTTATTTACATAATAGCCATCCTTATTGGAATATCTATTATAAAAACCAGATACAGCTCCTCTAGCATATGATTTAGGCTTAATACGCCTTAAAACAGGATAAAAAGTATTTGCAGAACCAAGATATGTTAAATTTTGTTCTTCAGATTTAGTGAAATCCTTAAATTCTTTTTTATTCATATCAAAATACATTGTGACATCATCACAATCTAAATTTTCAAAATCTACATCTTTCATATTATATAAAATATGTAAATAAATTTTAAAAATCCTATATTAATAGCCGCTATCGCAAGGCTAAAATATATCTTCTTAATGCTCATTAATTAATATAACTTCAATTTCGGAAAATTCACATTAATTTATTAATTTTTATTATACTTTACAAAATTATTTTACATATTATTTATATGATACTTGTAATAGATGGTAAAAGAGGCACTGGGAAAACTAGTGCAGCTTGGAAAGCATATTCACAATATAAATTAGAAGATATCATGGTTTATGATGCTTTTAAGAATAATTCTGCTAAACAATACCATACCTATTATAGTGGTGTAGATTATAATTTTTTCAAGGATATATCAAAAAACAAAAATTGTCATATACTTATAGATGATTTTGATGAAATTGTCAATCAAGCGCTTAATAATACATCAGTAGAATATTTTTCAAATGATCCAAATGATATTAAAGAGTCTACTAAAAATGATATTATTAATTTTCTTAATATAATAATAAAAAATAATTTAAGTAAAAGATATGATGTTGTTATCACTATGGATGGGCATAGATTATATAGTGAAGCATCAGAAATATATGATTATTTATGTAAATTTAATATATTTACATTAGAACCGCCGGAGGTGTCAAAGTGGCTATAATTTTAGATATTTTTCTAATTTTAGCTATTGTTTTTGGGGTATCAGCAGAATTTATTTTTGCGATAATTCCAATGTTTAATAGTGCCAGTACCATCAATTTATTTTTTGGTATTGCAATTGGTTTGTTAAGTCTTTGCCTTGCTATAATGGCAATAGTAAGATTTACAAAGGACATCATAAAAAAGTATAAACATTATAAAAGAAAGAATAGGTGGTAACATGAAAAAATTTTTGTTATTTGCTTTGTTTTTAGTAACAGTTATTTTTACAAGCTGTACTAAAATTGAAAATGGCTATACTGGCCTTAAGGTTTCACTGCTTGGTGATGAGAAGGGATCTATTGAAGAAGTTCCTCCTGGATACTATTTAGATACTATCAATAAACAGCATCTGGCATATCCAAACTTTGTACAGTATGCAGTTTGGACGGAGGATTCGCGAGAGAATTCAAAGACTGATGAGGCCTTAAGGTTTCAGTCAAATGAAGGTCTTGAAATTGTAGCTGATATTGGTATGGATTATAGTTTTAGTGGTGAGCCAGGATCAGTAGCTAAAATTTATAGTAAATATCGTAAAACTCCACAAGATATTGCGGATATTGCTATTCGTCAGAAAGTGCGAGATGCATTGACACGTTATGGCTCTACATATTCCGCTGACCAGATTATTTCTGATGGTAAGACTGAACTTATGGAGACAGTTTACAAAGAAGTAAAAAATTACTTTGCTCCAGAAATTATTATTAATGGTGTTTATTGGATTGGTGCTCCACGTCCACCTGAGCAGGTTTTGGAAGCACTTAATGCTAAAGTTGCTGCTAAGCAGAAAGCCCAACAGCGTGAAAATGAAGTTCTTGAAGCAAAAGCTGAAGCGGATAAGCAAATTGAGGCAGCTCGTGGTATTGCGGAATATAATAAAATTGTATCAGCATCTTTAACAAAGGAACTTGTTGAATTTGAAAAGATTAAAAAGTGGGATGGACATTTGCCAACGGTAGCTGGTGGAGATGGAACCTCTACAATCATTGATATGCGTTCTAGCAACTAATACCAAATTTGTTTTATAAAAAACCCTAGGATATCCTAGGGTTTTTTTATTTTAAACTGAATATAATCTTTCTACCTTTCCTAATTTGTCCGCGCCAGCTTCCCATGGCTGAGAATAATACCATAACTGTCTCTTTCTACGACTCCATTTTTTATGCATATAACGATCAATAAGATTACCAACTGCGCTAGGAAGTCCAATAAATATAAGATATACTGGCCCAAAATATAAACTTTGGATTTGGTGTCCATGCTCATGCTTAATACTAGTTTCTGAAATATAAGTATCTTTATCTAATATAATATAATTTCCAAGTGAAATGCCACAGTCATTTATATGTTTTACTTTCCAATAGGTTATTCCACTTAGTGAACATTTTTCTTTATTTTTTAAGTTAAATAATAAAACTATAAGACCACCAATATTTTGAGGCAACTGCCAAAGGTATAATAAAATATTTTTAATCATATTGAATTAGTTTTACGCAAATATATAATTATGAAACAAGAAAATTATGATCTTACTTTAGAAATTTCTAAATTATATGAAAAGTCAAAAGATCTCCCTGATAGAGTATTTTATGTAGCTAGGAATGGGTATATAAATTATTGTAAGGTAACTACAAAGACATTGGAACTCGCTTGTAAATTTGCGGAAGAATTTGAGTGCTGTATTTATGATTTATGGGCAGATGATGAGACTGAAGACTGTTGGGGTATTTGGTATAATCAATATGAAGAAGTGAATTATAATGATATAGAGGAATTGGAAGATATTTATGATTTAGATAACTACAGCTTTAAGGGCTGGACTTATCCAGATTATATAAAAAAATGACATTTTCTACTCCTACGTCAAAATAAATTGTTATTATTTAAATAGGAATTAAGTTAATGAGTATTGCAAATTATGACTTATATAAATTGGATGGCTTAAGATCAAGCTTAAATGCATGGAGTGATATGTTTCACTCACCTGGTATAAGTGCTGCACTTTCCAGTTTAGAAGCTTGTGGTATAAATATAAGCGACCATTCAAAATCAGTTTTAGATAGTTATTTAGAATCTCAGGAGGAAGAAGAGATGAGTTTAGATAGTGCAATGAATGGAATGTTTGGTGACATGTTTAGCCGCCTTGGTAAGGGTATGTGTCGTCTTGGCCTTAATGGTCAGATGGCTGTTAAAACTTCAAATGGATACAAAACATATGATGTAAAGACTGGTCGTCTTACAAATGTAACACAGTTCTGTTTTGACATTGGCCAGGAATTTTTCTTTGTAGTTCCAACTACAAAGGCAAAGACAGGTGATATCCTTTTGATTGATGGTAAACCAAAGTGTGTTATTGAAAATAATGCAAATAAGACAATTAAGGTAATGGATTACGAAAATAGTGCAATCCAGGAAATTGTACCAGAGCGTCATTTCTTCATGGGACAGATGTTCTTCTACCGCAAGATTGTTTCTATGTTTGGTAGTAACAACTTCCTTAAGAAGGGAAAGGGCATCAGTGGAATGATGGGTATGATGTTTAAAATGAATATGCTCAAATCATTTATGGGCGGTGACGGCTTTAGTGCTGGTAACGGTGATGCAAATAGTATGCTCGGAATGATGATGATGAGCAATATGCTTGGTGGCAAAGACGGAGATATGGACCTTTCTGAAATGTTCGATTTCGACTTTGAAGAAGCAGATTTCGACCCAACAACAGCTGTTGAGGATGAAACTCCAGAAGAAAAGAAAGCACGTCTTAAGGCAGAACTTGCAGCTCTTGAAGCCGCAGAAAAGAAAGCCTAAATAAAGTTTGCCTCCTATAAAGGGGGCAAATTATTAGTAAGTTAAAATAAAGGAGAAATATATGGGTGGCGGAAGCTATAGTGTAAGCTCATTTGCGAGTTATTCAAAATCAGTTGGTACAGTTTATGATACATCAACACATCGTGTTTCAGGGCATACTTTTAATGCTAGGTCAATTTCAAGAGAATTGAATGCAAAAGGAAAAATTAGGGAGTGCTGTAATTCAAAAGAGCATCCAAATACAGTTCCTGTAATTCTTGCCCTGGATGTTACTGGTTCTATGGGCTCAGCATGCGATGAGTGTGCTGCTTCAATTTCAGCTTTGATGAAAGACCTTTATGAGAAGTTTAAGGATGTTGAGGTCATGGTAATGGGCGTCGGTGACTTTGAGTGTGATGATGCACCGCTTCAGGTTTCACAGTTCGAATCAGATGTTCGTGTTGCTAAACAAATGGACCAGGTTTGGCTTGAAAAAGGTGGTGGTGGTAATGGGTATGAAAGTTATACAGCACCATGGTGGTTTGGTCTTTACAGAACTAAGCTAGATTGTTATGATAAGCAGGGAAGAAAAGGCATTATTATTACAATGGGTGATGAACCTTTGAATCCAAGACTCCATGAAAGGGAAGTATTTGATTTCCTTGGCGAAAAAACAGATTCTGGTAAAAATACAGAATATGTATTTGATACAGATAAGCTTTATAAAGCTGCATCAAAGAAGTTTGATATTTACCATATTACTGTTCAGGACCATCGTACAAATTATGAGGGTGATGGTGACTCATATGAAGAGCGCGTTGATAAGTCATTTAAGTCAGTAATTGGCGATGATAATTATATTGTTTCTTCAGTTGATAGTTTGAAGAACAATATTGTAAAACTTATTGAACGTAGTTATAAGAATAAAGAGCATCTTGCTGAGAAGGCTGATAATACCGTAAAGCATGATGAAACAGGTGCGATTGTATGGTAGAAATGAAACAAGGTTTTTATATAGTAAGGCCAGATAGTGCTAGAGCTATACAAATACCTGTTTTTCATACTGAAAAAGAAGCTAAAGAAATTTTAGCTTCTTTAGAAGAATTCCTTAATGGAGTTCCACATAGGATTGATTTTTATAACCCAACAGATAAAATGTATACAGATAAAATTCGTATAATTGTAGTTTTGGAAAATACAGAGTTTTGTTTGTATTCTACAGAATGGCTTTTAATCCATTCAAATGGTGAAATTAATTCTATGACAGATGAGGCTTTTAAGAAAAGATATAGAATGGATGAGGAAGGAATTACATGGTAAAGAAATATAAAAAGCGTCCTTTAGAGGTTGAAGCTGTTCAATGTACATTTTTTAATCGTAGCGAATGGTGGCCAGACCTAGAAAAAATGTGTAGGGATGTTGATATTATACCCGTATTTGAGGATGAGTTAAATAAGGGCTATAAATCCTATGATTATCCAAGAATTACTTTTTCATGTGATACTTATAATGCTGGTAGACAGCCTATTCTGTCGCCGATTCAGGATGGTGATTATTTTGTAAAGGGAATTGATGGGTCAGTTTATCCAGTTAAAAAGGATACTTTTAATAAAACATATACTGAGGTTAATACTGAATCAGGCGTAATTACTTGGTAGGTTATATTATCTTTAATTGAATTAAAGAGCATAGCTAAAAAGCTATGCTCTTATTTTTTTATATACATATTATAAAGTAAAGGATAAAATTATGGATAAGAAAAGCTTAGATATTGTTATTGGAAGTGGTGCGGGCGACGAAGGAAAAGGAATTATAACTGCGCGCATTGCAAAAGCCTATAATGATTATGATAATACAATTGTTATACTAAACAATGGTGGCGCTCAGAGAGGCCACTCTGTAAGCGTAAATGGAAAAGAACATATTTTTAAGCATTTCGGATCTGCAACTCCTCTTTCGGTAGAGTCTTATTTTGGTCCTAAATATATTCTTAATCCTATGCAGTTTGTAAAAGAAAAAGATGAAATATACCATACTTATGGATTTTACCCTAAAACTTCTAGGAATGAAGCGTGTATGTGGTCTACACCATGGGATATGATGGTGAATCAAATACATCAAAAGGAAAGATGGACAGGCTCTTGTGGAATGGGCATATGGGAGACTATTAAGCGTTACGAATGTGGTTATTCTATACCATTTTCAGAATTTTGTACAAGAAGCTTAGATGAAAAAATAAAATATCTTCTTATTATTAGGGACTTTTATTTTGGTAAAATTGAAAAAGTAAATGTAACAAATGAATATTATGACGCATGGTTTAGTGATGGAACAATTAATCACTTTATAAGTGATTGTGAGAATATGTTTTTATCATGTATGGTTCGCGATAGCATAAGTGTTAGCGAAAAAAAGCATGTTATTATTGAAAATGGGCAAGGTTTGCTCTTAAATGATGATGGCACTGATAATATTGAAAAAACACCATCTGAGACAGGTATTCGCACATTATATGGTAATATTGAAAAGAAACCAATAATTCATTTTGTTACAAGACCATATTTGACTCGTCATGGATCTAGAGAATGGGTTAATGATATAGAGCTACCAAAGTTGATAGATAATTCAGTAGAAATAAATCAATATAATGAGTGGCAGCGCGATTTTTATTATTCTCCTCTTTCTATCACAGAATTAAAAGAAAGATGTGATAAGGAGATTAGAAGGATTACTCATAAGAAACTGCCTTATATAATGGAAGTCACACACTGTGATGAAATGGACAGAACAGATGAGTTTAGAAACACATTTTTAATGCATCCAATAAATTTTTATGATACAAAGGAACTTTGATATAAAAGCCGAGTATTTTGCTCGGCTTTATACTTTTATAGAATTATTTATATATTATATTAAAAGGAGCTATATATGTACTTAATAGAATGTTCAGACGATTATTGTAAATCAATGTATTATAAACCAGTACCAGGTGATAGATTTAGTTGCCAGTGGGATGTAAATAAAACTTATAATTATACAAAGGATAAAACCCTTGCGCTATTGTATAATGACCTTGAAGTTGCAGAAAGAGATGCAGAGCGCGTTTCAAAAGCGGGGGCCTCAGCAAAAGTTTGGAAAGTTAAAAAAATTGAAACAATTATAGACGATGATACGCATAAAGTTTCTATTAGAAAAATGGAAAAAGAGCCCGTATGTTCATTTGAGCCAAATTTTCATGATGAAACAACTTTACAGTATTTATTACCAGGTAGAATCTATGTTATTGTAGATAATTTCGATGAGGATGGCTATCCTGTAAAGTCATATAATGACTCAGAAATTGAAAAAGGAAGCTATTTAGCACATCTTGGTATTCATTATTTGGGACAAAACAGAGATATTCTCCTAGATCAATATTATACTAGTCCTAGACCATTTTTAATGTTAAAGTATAGACCAGTAAAGGGAATGCCTGTATCAGCACGCCTAGAGAGATGCTGCAAGGATTATGTTTGTTTGGATAAAGATATAAAAGATTATTGGACTCAGCATAATAAGTTTCTTAAGTTTGTTAAAGATAAATTTGGTGAAAATGCAAAATGCCGTTTATACTAAAAATTAAATTATGATGGTAGATAATAATGGAAAAATTAAAATTTGATGAATCAAAAGTAATTAATGCTCTTCATATAAAAGATGCAAAAGGCTTAAAGACAGGTATTTTTGCAGATGATATTGTAACACTCAAGGGCTATGTAGAGAAAAGAGAAGAAAAAGCATTTGGGGAATTGAAAACAAATAAAAATTATAAGCATAATCCTTTTGAAAATGTTACAAAAACTAGATCACATCATAGCACTTATAGCTTATTTTACCCACTTACTCAAAAAGAGTTTTTTGGGGAAAATTATATTAATTATCTTGAAAGTTATAAATTTCCTAAATATAAAAAAGAGCTTTCTTATGAAGAGTATACTGATTTAATGCAGAGTCGTCATAGAGCACAGAAGCAATATTTATTCAGCGCTATTAGCAGAATGACTGATTGGATGGATGGTGAAGTTTATAACGCGGATGTTGATTTTGGTGATTCTTATGGAAAGGACCATGGAAAGACAGGCAAAGTAGTTTTATTAGTTGAGGCACCAAATGAGCTCTTAGCAAAAATTACGGCAGAAGTTTGGTTTAACCAAATTGGTGGATATCACAAGTCGGGCTGTAATTATATGGGCCGTGGTTGGGTAGAGAGTAAGGACTTTCATGAAAAAAGATATTTTGGTGAGTTTAAGAAAAGCTTAACAGCAAAGGGAATTATTGATTTAATACCATTATATGATACTAAAAAGAATTATAATCTTGATGGAACACTTGTAAATGTAAGTTTCGCAGATGTAGTCAGTAAGGGATATTTTGATAGGTTCTTGTGCCTTGACGACTCATCTTATGCTATAGAAAAGCAATATATTATTGAGAATGGCCTTGTAGGAAAAGAATCGTTAAAAGCAAGAGTAACTAAAGCTTTTAAAAACGCTGGGTTAGAGTATTCTCCAATATATAATACAGAGGTAAAAGATTTATATAAAGATTTTGATAATACAATGTCAGCCATTATTGATTCTATTAAGTCTTTTAGTAAACTTCCGAAGGATTTGATTGAATCAGCTACTAAAATTTTAACAGGTAATCTTAGAAGTAAAGATAGTTATTTTATTCGTCCAGAAGTACTTATGGTAAATGGTCAAGATGTAAATAAAGGAAAAATCTTTGCAAAAAGTTATCATCCACAAATTGGTGATCGTGAGGATTATCTTGATATTGACTTAGATTCTAGTAAGAATTATATTGTTAAGAAAGATACAGATATATCCGAATTAGAAACAACTGCATTAAGAGATAGCTGGCTAAGATATGCAATTAAGGATGGTTATTGGCATAGTACAAGTATACATAGCTGTATGAATACTATAGTATTCCCAGTAGATAATTATGTAATAGTGCCTAGTGATCATGACCATGATTACTATTTGAGATATCTGGAAGATGACCAAAAAAAGAAAGAACATTATGCTAGAGATTATTTTATTTGGAAAGAATTAGTAGATGGTATTAGAATTTCTGATTTGTCTAAGATAGAAAATACATTTGCCAATATTGAAGGCGTAAGTAAAGAATCAATATTACGGGGCCATTTGGATATCAGTAATGAAGTTTATGAAAATCATAAATGTATTAAAATTCATGTTAAGATAGAGAATTATAATGGTTCTTGGAGATTTGATGGTTATTCTCCTAAAAGAAGCTTTAAGTATAAATATTATATTGCATTTCTTAAAATTATGTATAAATTTGGTTATCATGTAGTAAAGGCAGCTAATCAGAAAGATGATAAAGGCGAGCACGGCTACGAAGAAATGGATATATATTTTGCGAAAAATAGAAAAGGCGTAGATTATGAAGAAACCTTTACAGGTGCATATTGGGATGAAAATATAAAGCCTGAAACAAAGGAACTTTGGTAATTTGTAAAACAGTTTACATATAATAATATGTAGGAGTATATAATGTATAAGTTTGATGTAAAGAAAGAGACGGAAAGCTGTATTGCTTGGATTCGTAGCTGGTTTGCTGATAAGGGCCCAGATGCAAAAGTTGTACTTGGTATTTCAGGAGGTGTTGATTCAACTACTACTGGAAAGCTTTGTGTAGAAGCACTTGGCGCTGATAAAGTTATTGGGGTTCGTCTCCCATGTGGTGAACAGAAAGATATTGATGACGCTAAGGCAGCTTGTGACGCTCTTGGTATTAAGAGCCTTGAAGTAAATATTGGTGAAGCCTATAAAAAGTTAACTGATACAATTCTTGAAGAAACAAAAGGCAAAGTATCAGACCAGTATAGTACAAATACGCCTGCACGTATTCGTATGACTACAATTTATGGTATTGCTGCTTTGATGGGAAATGCTTATCCTGCAAATACATGTAA
>AUXO017919252.1_pt1 | contig 13742 bp, 10 predicted proteins | sample 768731 | NCBI WGS metagenome assembly AUXO01 (sample SAMN02715735, study PRJNA202380) | gut metagenome | biome: sheep rumen | host: Ovis aries | place: New Zealand: Palmerston North
GTTTTTTTTACGTCAATGTTTTCTGGAAACATCTGAATCAAGTCAGGCTGCTTTTCCAGATTTATCTCCACAAAGTATCTGAACTGTTTGCCGAGTTCTCTTACAGCTGTCGATTTGCCCACCTGTCGTGCACCGCGAATCAGAAGCGGTTTACGACGTGGAGCATCTTTCCACTTGAGCAACTGCTCATCGATAAGTCTCTTGTAGTATGCCATACTCTTCTCAATTTTTTCGCTGTTTACAGCGGCAAAGATACAAAAAAATCCAAAAGTAGGGGCAAAAAATTACAAAAATTATCCAAAATACTACCCAAAACCAAAAGTAGGGGCAAAAAATGGCCGTTTTTTACCAAAAGTAGGGGCAAAAATTCAAAAAGACAGGATGTAAACCTATAATATAAAGCCCCCAGCGCACTTTGATGTGAGGCTGGGGGATAAATCTGTTTTTAATTCGCAAGTTTGTCGAAGTAGTCGCGGTACTCTTGACAGGAGAATGAGGGGCAGGCTTTGTGGACGCCTTCTAGTTCTACGATTGTTTTCATTTCGATAGAAAATCCGAATAGCATCTTGGGACTTTGTACTTTACTTCCCCTAATGATATTATGTGGCCTATTCATGCTCCCCAAATATATAAAAACAGATAGAATTATGCTGTTTTTCGTTTTTTTTCCCATTTTCTTTTTTTATTTCACAAATATTTCATAACTTTACCCCCGATTCTCGAAGTGTGGAGTCTTTTATAATATAGGACGTGTCCTAATCAACTTAGACGAAAGACGGTTCACACCGAGCCATGTGAGGCGATGCCGCTATAACAATGTGGGCATTGGTTGGAAATAGAGAGTCACTACATTTTGTAGAAAGGCGTTTACTCAACGTTTCATTGCTATAACCCAAACTTCGAACACTTGGTAACCACGTAGCAGATTTTGCAATGGTAGATGTCCTCAGGATGTGTTTATATGCATTCCATATGAATGTGCATAAAGTATATAAAATAATGTATACAATTGCTTGGCATAGGGGCTATAGTCATATTCGACGCGGGCTTAAGAGTTGCTTATTTAAATTTGGTAGCAAGTATGAAGACCAGGATTGTAAGTTAATTACGAGTACGGATCTCACGCTCTTTTTACATCTTGTAGCTAATACCCTAAAACGAAATATCTTGCAGGAGACCGCAAGAGTTTTTAGCCCCTGATGTGGCAAAGATTACTATCCTATGGCGGCATTACGCATATATACAGAAGACTTGCAGATAGCATCAGCCCTTATTAAAAGGGATGGGGCAATAACTCGCCGTTACTTATACAAACAATGTTATCCTCTTTTTAAATCTATCTACGACAACTACTATACCGACTGCGCCTGTTGTAAGGAATTTATTGATGAAGTTTATATAGTAGTCCTTACCCCAAGTAAGATAACAGGTAAGTGTCAGTTAGAGAATTACCGTGGTGAGAGTACACTTACAAGTTGGCTGAAGACTGTTTGTTTGATCTATTGCTATAACAAATATGAGCTTAAACGGCGTATGCCTATTTATGAACCACTCCGAAATTCTACAAAAAAGAATAATGATGATTGTGCTGGTGATAGAACGGATGAAATATACGGCTCTGTAGAGATAGATTTTCGCGGACTCAATCGCCATGATGCTTTAGAGATTCTTAAACAGATGCCTAATAAGCGTTATAGTAGTTTAATAGAGTTACGCTATCTTGAACAGAAAACAAATGAAGAAACAGCTGAAGCTCTGGGTATGACAATGGATAATTATTACAACAAACATAAGCTTGCAAAAGAACAATATATGCGGATTATTAGAAAGGAGGTCCAGCATGGGTAAAGATTTGAAATCAATAAGTGTTGAGAAGTTTGCAGCCTTTCTTGATGGCAATTTGTCACCAGAAGAGTCCATGGCTATTGAATCTATGATATCCAACGATAAAGGTATGCAAGCAATCAACGAAGCCAATGATGTCATTGACATGACTCTTGCTTCCTATACCTCAGATGACATGGCATTACCTATTGATTTATCAACAATGTCATTTGATATTCCAAGTATTGATGATACAACTCATTCGGGAGCAAGGAAAGATTTTTCTGATATGGATTTATTTTCCGACTCAAGTGATAGGTTTGATGATGATTATGAGTCTATAGCTATAGAGTTAAATAATCATAATAGTCAAACAAAAGAGTTAAGTAATATGGTAAGCGAACATTTCAATTCAAATTACAAGGAAGGCCCTGTTATTGGGACGCCTGGCGATGAGTACCACCAGAGTTATGTTGATACTTGTGCTATTAAATCGCAACAGATTATTATTAATGAATTCGGAATCCCATGCACAGAAGATCAACTTGTTCAATATTCCATTGAACATGGTTGGTACAATGGACAGGGTACTGCTCCAGAGGATGTCGGGAAGTTACTTGAAGCCGCTAACATTCCATGTAAACAGCAAGTGGATGCAAATGTGTTTAATTTAGTAAGCGAATTGGCACAAGGGCACAAAGTGATTGTTGGTGTTGATTCTGGCGAATTATGGAATAATAACACGATGGGGAGCAAGTTTCAGAACTGGATGAAAGATTTCTTCCAAGGCGAAACTTCTGACCATGCTTTAATTGTTGCGGGAATTGACACATCCGATCCAAACAACATAAAAGTGTTGGTTACAGACCCGGGAAGTGGAGAACACAACAAAGCCTATCCGATAGAACAATTCATGGATGCTTGGGCAGATTCCCGTTGTTTCATGGTTTCAACAGAAGTTTCTGTTCCTCAGATAGTTCAGGGGATGGAGAATTTTGATTATCAAGAAGGACATGTTGCCGATGTTGCAGGTGTTACTTATTCTGATTTCCAAATCTTTAACGATATGAGTATGGGAATCCCCTCCTATATACAACTCGGCAGTGGAGAAATCACTTGTCCTATGTCGTCATTTGTTGATGCATATATGGACTATTCACATGGTAACATCTTATTCCCGCAGATTTTCGATGAAAATGTCTATGATTTCAATAACTACATAGATTTGAATAGTGCAACTAATGCATTGGCTAACACTTACAACAATGGCATGAACCAGTTGAATCTACAACCCAACATGACTTGGGACGCATATGCAATGGAGAATGGGTTGGAACAAATGACGAATGAAAACTACAGTGATTATCTTAATCAGATGATGGTAGGGTTCAACAATATGAATGATTCCCATTCGGCAATGTTATGCGATCAACAAATGATGATAGTAGATTACTGTAATGGCAATTCTCTTAATTTCTATGACACCTTTTATAATTGTTGAATAATTATGGATGTAAATAACGTACAGCGCTTCCGTGACATCATTCGCTCAACTGAGTCCCTGATGATAGAATATCATAAGGAAAAGACTTATGAAGCATTGATGAAAATAATCCAGAAAGTTTCCTCGAACTCCATTTCAATCATGGTTTGTGGTGAATTTAAAAGGGGAAAATCAACATTCATCAATGCATTCCTTGATGAAGAAATCTGCCCAACAGATGGACACATTGCAACTGCTGCGGTATCGGTCATTAAGTATGGCCCAAGGAAAAAGGTAATCCGTTATTATAGCGATGAGGGTGAATTAAGAAAGGAGGAAATAGATTATAGCAAGATTGCCTTGTATGCAAAGGGTTCTTCAATAGATATAGACAACACTATGATGCTTATCATAGAGACTCCATCAGAAAAACTTAAGGACGGACTCACTATCATGGACACCCCTGGAGTCGGTGGTTTAGATCCTCGCCATTTGTTCCTGACTTTATACGCACTTCCCAAAGCAGATGCTGCCATTTTTATGCTTGATGCCGGGGAGCCAATGTCAGCATCAGAAATAGCGTTTCTTAAAGATAAGATTATTGCGGCAAATAAAAATTGTAAAGTTCTCATAAATCGAACAGCGCAAGAAGATCAAGACAATATTCCCACGCTAGTTAGCGATGTAAAGAGCAAGATTTTCAAGAATTGTAACACTGAAATAGAAGTCATCCCATTTGATGCATTATTGTGGCAAAACTACAATAAAAATCAGGAAGAGGACTTTATGCTAGTTTCAAATTGCAATGAGGTATTAAAGGCTATAGATAGAATTCGTTTTGAATTCCAGATATCACAATTGCAGATAGTGAAAAGTCTAACATTGTCAGTCCTTGACGAAATTAAGAGAACTATTGCCGAGGAGTTAGAATCAATTGAAGACAATAGTTTAGAGCGGAAGAATCGGATACAACAAAGGGCATTGCTATTGCGTCAGTTGCTAAATAGTCTTCAGTCAAGCAATTCTGACCTGAGATTAAATTTGAATGAACATATTCAAAAGTCGAAACGGAATGTTTTTCATTGTTTGTCAAATAGCAGTATCTTATTGTCTAGTGACAAGCTTGACAATATCCTTTCTGACCCAAGGGCAACCCAAAATGATAACGGTGCATGGGTTTTGGACCAACTGAACTCAGAAGTCCAGTCGTTAAGCGAAACACTTGATATAGAAATTGAGAATGGTTTTGAATCTGTCTTAAATGAACTGAGCGAGATTATACAGAAGCAATTCGATGTTGAGGATTCTGTATTTGATGACAGTGTCAGTGCTGACCTTACACCGCAAATAAAAAGCATCAGCGACAAGATTAGTGATGTTACCAGACAGACCTTACCCATTATGGGCGTAAGTATGATAACTGGCTATGCAGTATCCCTTTCGGGGTCTCTTGTTGCTGGTGTCGGAGCTGCAATGGGGGTTTCATTAGGTTTAGGTGCATTATTAAGTGCACTCGCTGCTCCTGTTGGAATTGCTGCGGGGATCTGGTATATATGCAAGAGTATCCGTAAGTCAAATACCCAAGAACGTATCAATGAGATACGCAGGAAAATCACTCCAAGGATAAATGCCATTGTTAATAATCTCAGACAGCATGTAGATGAACGATACAATGCATTTGAGAACGGATTGACTAATTGCTTAAAAGATGCTGTTGAAAGTACTTCTAAGGAACTTGCAGATTTGCAACAACAAATACAGAAATGCGATGCAGATCATCAACAAGTAGAAGAAAAGAAGAAGGCCCTAAGTAAGGTAATCGCCTTTATCGAAAACTTTGAGGGGCAGACAGTCCCATTACTAACCAATCCTTTTCAAAAATAGTGATGGAAAACCAAATAACAGCCAAACTAACAGAATGCCTTGAACGTTGTCGGACACTTATTGATAATGGTGAGGCTCCCGAAATAGCGAGGTGTATTGACGATTCCCTCGCTAGGTTGAATTTGCCAATGCAACTTGCAATCATTGGCAAGATAAGTAGTTCAAAATCCACTTTGGTTAATGCCATATTGGGAAAAGCTGAGGTTGTAAGAACGGGAAAGATGGAAGAAACCTTCAATGTTAGTTGGTTGAAATATGGTTCTGAAAATGATGATGTTGAGGTGACATTCAAAGATGGACATAAAGAGATGATACCCCGGCATGAATGGGCCATATGGTCTTCAAGAGAAGGTGAAAATACATTTCGCGAGAATGTAAAATTCATTACTGTGACATATCCTCATGAAATTTTGAAGAAGATTAATATAATAGACACCCCGGGGCTGTCAGCGGACTCAAAAATTGATTCTCAGAATACGATAGATTTTCTGAAAGAGGTTAGGCCTGATGCTGTTTTACTACTTTTTCCAAAAAGTATTGATAAGGACTCTTTATCTGTTTTGAATGATTTTCAGAATAGTGAAGTAGCCTCGAAATTCTCTCTGTCTCCTCTAAATGCTATTGGTATACTTGCCAAGCCTGATACTCTTTGGGCTGCATCACATAGCGATATAAATCCTATAAAAGAAGGCAAGAGAATTGTGGAAGCGTTGTATCATGATTATCCACAACTGAAATCTTCGCTATTCTCCATCTATCCAGTATCAGCCTTACTAGGATTGGCTTCTTCGGCTATTGGCATAGAGGAACAGAATGCATTAGCCAGTCTGTCAGAAGTTAACGACCAGACATTGATGAAAATGTTGTCAGCTCCGGTTTTCCTTACGATGAACTATCCTGATGTTCATGTTTCGGCAGATCAACGAAAAAATCTATATGCAAAACTTGGAAACTATGGTATATATGCGGCGATACGTCATATTAAGTCTACTCCTCATTGGTCATTGAGAAGCCTCACAGATTCTTTACAAAATGAAAGTGGGCTATCAGCATTTTCAAGAACGCTCTTTTCGCATTTCGGAGACAGAGCGGCTCTTATAAAATCCCAGAACTCCATAAAACGTGTCATTGATTCGTGTGAGTCTATGTGCAATTCTCGGACAAATTTTAATATTGCCAAATTACAACAAGTACAGGAAAGACTAATTGGAGAACTTTTATCTATCCATGAATACGAAGAATGGGACAATCTTTCGAAGATATATAGTGGAGAACTGACATCACATATTCCACAAGCTTTAGACGAGTACAAACGTATTTGTGGTGAAAACGGAGCATCGTTATGTGAACGTCTCAATGTTTCAAAAGAGACACCTAAGACAATCATGAGACAAACCGTAGAAAGCCGCATAAATTATTGGACGCGCAAATACAATATAGAACGCCAACGTAATCCAAAGGAAGTTAGAGTTTATAAGATGATACTTCGATCTTACAGAGCGTTACTCGAAAAAACAGATCAAATGACCAAGGAAGAAGCAAGAGCAAGGCAGACGTTGACAATAGCAAACCATTTTTTTTACGGACAAATTGATTGAGACATGAATTATATATCAATAGACATTGGAAGTCGATACATCCATTCTTCTGTATACAAGGATGGGGAACGTCATCTTATTCATACATTCAGTACAGTTGATTCTTTTTCCATTCCATCAACCGCCTATATAAAGGATGGTAAAATACTTGTTGGGTATGAAGCAGATATATGGAGCAGGTATCTTCCGGAAAACACCTTTGAGCCTTCCGACACGCTACAGGGACAATTTTCTGCATATTTACAGAGTGTTTTAAGATATATCAAGGAACTCGCGACAAGGCAGCTTGGAGAAAAAGAATATGAGTTGGTTTATATCACACCAGTCAGTTACTATGACTCTGACCCAAGAAAACAAATAATCAGAGAGATTGCAAAAGCATTAGGGTTTTGTGATGTAAAGTTTAAGAAACATGGTGAATCGATTTGTTCTGCTTACAAATTCACTAGCGATGATAGGATTCTTGTTTGTGACTACGGGTATACATATTTTAAAGCCTCATTATTTCACTATGATAATAATGATTTTGTTTTTATGCGATGCAATGTTAGTGAATCGTATAGTGGAATGTACTCTGATAGTATAATTAGATTAATTATTGAGGAAACCGCACAAATTGAGTATCTTGATGGTGCATTTTCGCTCTCTCAATCTCGAGCCATTGACGACTTATGTACAAAAGTTAAAGAAGAGCTCTCATATATAGAACAGATTCAATATCCAGTACCATTTACAGACACAATATGCTTAGTTAAGAGAAAGGATTTCGAAAAAAGAATATTTGATGCTGTGTGCGAAACCATTAAGGAAAGTTCAGCATTGGTTTCAGAAAGTGGTGTTACATGGGACAATATAAATGCCATTATTCTTACTGGAGGTGCGTGTATGTCACCTTGCATTCCCCGGATATGGAAGAAACACATAGCTGCATATAGCAATAACACAAAATTGATATTGCCAATATCTTCTGAACAAGCAGTTTATGGAGCAAGTCTTAATGCTTTTACTCCTGAAAAAGCCTCCGTAGAAGAGGGTGGCGTAACTTTAGAATTATAAGATATGGAACAAGTTAGTATTTTTGGTTTAAGAGGCTCTGGAAAAAGTTGTTACCTATATGCGATGGCAGAGGTTATGAATAGTGGTGTGGAAATATCTCCCAACGAAAAATTAACAGTAACTACACCTGTCTTAAAACAACGCATTATGCTGGATAAAGGTTTTGAAATGCTTGCGGAAGGACATTGGCCTCAAGGAAGTTCAGAAACCTTAGTGTATGATTTTGATGTGAAAATGAATGAAAATGGGAGATTCCAAAGTGTTATGTCCTTCAAAATGCAGGACTACCGCGGTGGCGCGTTAAATGGCGCAACCGAAGAAGACGAAGAGGTGCGTGAAGGTCTTTTGAAAGCCTTTAAAAACTCTACCGCTATAATCTTTATGGTTGATGGTCAATCACTCTCTGATGTGCTTCCAGGGAGTGGAGCCAGTTTGTCTAGTATTGTTAAGGCGCGCCACAATATATCCTTCATTCAAGATTTGTTTCGCCTATATGTTCAAAAAGTCGGAAGTGAAAATGTTGTCCCCATATTGCTGGCCATTACAAAATCAGACCTGCTTGATGATGACAAGTTAATGCGGGCAAAGTCTTATCTAAAAGATAATCTCCCTGAAATTTTTAATAATGGTTCAGGGGTGTTTGTTGCTATTACATCTGTTTCTATTGGCGAAAATTTACGAAACGACAATGGTGTCCTAAAGGGCAGACTAGTGTTAAACCAGAGACGAAATATTCATATTCCGATGTTATTCCCTGTATATTGCTTCTGGTCAAAACAGGCAGATTCGGGCGTTTCCGACGACAATATGGAAAGAAGGATGAACATTCTTAGGAGACTTTTTGAATATAAAATAGAATTTTATTTTAATGGAGAAACTGTAATTGGAATGTGATATGAAAGCTTTTTATTACATCTACACTGCAACTGCCGCTAACGACTATTGTTCATTAGTCTGCCCGGATAATACTTTCTTTAACAGTAAAGATGTTAAAGAGCATTTTACCAAGAGAGTTCGAAACCTGATTAACACGGATGCCTATGGAGATCAGATATTGAAAATGCCCGTCTGGCTGCTGATTAAAGAGGGTGATTTGATATTATGGGGTGTTGGTTGCAAAACATCAGAACTCTCAAATCAGACAGATGATTTTGGTAGAACGTTACGAACCTTTATAGGCATTTTTATCAAGAAAGAAAATAATGCAGAGATTAAACTGCCTTATGATATGGAATTTTTTAAAAAGGCCTTTGAAGATGTCGTTTTACCCCAATGGAACATATATACAAGTGGTATAACAAATAAGGAATGTACCAGACTTGAAGCGAAAGAGAGTATAAGCCCAAATTTTACAGCATCGCATATCAACATAGATTACCACTACTGCCGAGTTTTTAACACTACAAATACAGATTCTAAAATGTTGTTTGAGCAGGTTTTGGGATGTGGCTCAGATAATTCTATAGCATCTAATATTGCCAATTTGAAACAAGTCACAAATTCAAATGCTGGTGTAATTCCCTTAATGAATGCTTTGTATTCAAAGTCTAATGATCAGTGTAAAGACATTCAAGTTGAGCATGAATGCAAGAAATGCGGTAAACTGGTCTATCACTTACAGGATGGCATATGTTTGCCCTGTTGGGAAGAAGAGCACCGCCCACCTATAATTCCAAATACATCTGTGATTAATGTGGCTTCTAAGAAAGCTCGCTGTCGACAATGCTATAGAGAACATGATTTCGTATTGTCTGATGGCTTATGCGAAAAATGTCATGATTACGAACATGAAAGAAAATGGGAGTATGAAAATGAAAAGAAATGGAGACGTAGGCTCACAATAATAATCACAGCATTTGTAATTATTGGAATACTCCTTTTTGTTGTACCATTAATACGCAGTTGTAAAGAAGGTTTAGAATTAAATGAGGAAGGATCTGGTAATGCGTCATGGTTTTATGGAAGAAAGGCTAATGAAGCTCTGCAAAAAGGAAGTTCAGAAACAGATAGCATTCAAATAAAAGTAGACAAGAAATCGACAGAGGTGGTTGATGATCCCTCCTTCACTGACGCTGTAAAAAAAGATATAACAGAAAACAACTAAAAAACAACAAAATATGCAAGGATACAAAGCTGTCAAAGACTTTACTTATTGTGAATGTCTGGAGTTCCTGAGGAAGAACCCATCAAGTCCTAATGCCAAGCAAGTAAGTGAAAGGCGAGATTTTCTTTATAATATTCTTAAAAATGAAGATGACAGCCTATTTAGGAGTGGCAAGACAATTGCGGATTATGAGAACTATCTAAAGGCATACCCCAAGGATTGCTATTCAGGACTACATTGTGAAGAAGCCCTGCTTCGAATTGACGATTTGTTTTTCAATACTAATAAGGCTACTAAAAAAGGGTGCAAGATATATCTTGAAAGATTTACCAATGGAACTCATGCAAATGAGGCTCGTATTCTCATAAAGAAGTATAACAAGTCAAGAAATATAATAATCGTATCGTTGATAGTACTTATACTTATTATAACAGGAATCGTCTGCTATGTTAATTACCACCCTGCATCGTATGTCAATATTTCAGGGGCAAATGATATTTCGCAATATGGTGAAAAACTGGAATTGCAATTATCGTCAGATGCAGCACATGGAGCCATTTCTGCATCAAGTAGTGACAGCTGGATTTCTGTAGAGAGTTGTTCTGACTCAAAAATTGAAATAAGCGTCATGCCTAATGATGATTCCGCACGATCAGGTCAAGTCACAGTAACCGCACATACAAAGTTTTTTGACAATTATACATCTTTTGTTTCTAAAACCTATGATATTCATCAATCATCAGGCAAGGCAACGTTTATGAATATAAGTACCTCTTCATTGCAGTACGACAAGTATGGAAATGCAGAAGAGAAAAGTTCGTTCACGATTAAATGTAATGGCGTAAAGCAAACTGTAAGTTCTGAAAACAGCTGGATTACTGTTGCCAAAGCTTCAGGAAGTACTAAAACAAACTCCAGCTATTCTGTAACTGTAGAAAAAAACAATGGAGATAGTAGGACTGGTAAAATTGTGATAAAGTCTCAGCCATACAGTAAAACAATCACGGTTTATCAAATGTCAGGACTTGCATCAAAGTTTTCAATTGACTATCATGATATTGTGTGTGAGAATGCTGCAGGATTAAATGAAGGAGACTCCTATTGGGTTTCAATTTCAACAGATGGTGTGTCTTGGTCTGCATCAGGGCCAAGTTGGGTTGAATTGAAGCAAAATCCATCATCGTTAGAAATTGTACCCAAATCTAATGATGGGAAAATAAGAAGTGGCACTATATATGTTCGATCCAACAATAATCACACCGAAACCATCAGCATCAAACAAAATGGTGAACCATCGAGCCTTAGTGTATCACCTTCGACATGGAGACCTGGTACAAAATCAACGAATAAGTCATTCACTGTTTCAAATGATAGCTACTACAGCATATCCGCGAAATCTGATAAGAGTTGGCTAAGAGCATATGTTTCAGGTAACATAGTCAATGTGTTTTGTGATGATAATTCATCATCTCCACGTTATGGTACTATTGATATCCGTTGCGGAAATTCAACCTGCAAAATAACAGTGAAACAGGATGGATATAAGGACTGTTCTACATGTGGAGGTAGCGGAAACTGCCCATATGGGTGGGCTCAATATGATATGTGGGGAAATATCTATAAGATACATGTCATAAGAAACGGACCGTTTGTTACCTATTGTAATAGTTGCGGAGGTAGTGGAAAATGCAGTTCTTGTGATGGTGCTAAGCGGTTTGTTACAAGTTATTAGCATTCAGTTTTTTCTTTATAGAAATCGCAAAGTAGAAATATTTTGCGATTTTTTTTTGCAGGAGGTGATAGAAAGAAATAAATTATCGCGTCACTATATATAGAAAGTTCAAGATATTAACAATTTAAAGTTGCGCACGACACGAAATAGTGTATGAGGTTATGAAGAAGATGATTCTGATTTGTTCAGTAGTTATGATGTTAGTAGCTTCTGCATTTGCAAACATTCACAATTTCGAGTTCACAGGTCATGTCCAGCACATCGGTACAACTCATTTTTCAACGCAAGGAACGCATTGTAGTGGAACGGTTGGATGTGATTGCAAAGGTTTCTCCCCTATTACTAACGGAGATGTATGGCAACAGTCCTATTGCAAATATTGTAATCACAAGAAGAGTGTACATAAGTAAAATTGGGGGTTGAAGAATTAGGATAAGTTATGTATCTATATAAAATGGTTTTGTTCTCAAAGAAAAAGAATAGTGAAGAATATTTTCGGTAGACAATTCCCAAGACCTGTAGAGATCATTCATGCGACAGCGTAGGAAATATCACGATTATATAATCCGCAAACATGATGTCGTTTTGCGGATTATTTATGTTACGATGAGAGGATATTCTAAAAAAGCCATTTGTCTATACAACCAATTAATGTTATAAATGTAGAAGGATGAGGCACTTTATACCGACAAAGATAATAATATTCCGAACTGTAGTACTGGTAATTCTGATGTACTGCACAGTTGACATGGAGGCGCAAACAAATTATTATATGCACCAAGCATTGTCTTTCCAACGTGAAGCAAAGTATTACACAAAATTGGTACAGAATTATGACAGAGAAGTTGAATACTACAAGAATCAAGCTAGGAGGTATCTGCACCATGCGGAATACTACTCTATGCGGGAGAAGTTTGACCAAGCCAAAAGTTTTCAGCGTAAAGCAAAAGAAGCATCAGATAAGGCTGAGTCTTATAAAAGAAAAGCTGATAATGCTAGAGATAAGGCCAGGTCCTATATGCGGAAAGCGGAAAATGCGCTCCAGAATGCAAAAAAATGATGCTTCTTGGTTACTTATGCTTTTTCAGAACAATAAAAGACAAATATTAATAAAAACAATTAGAGGTTGATCCAGGCAAGAATTAAGTGATTATAGCTTATGAAGGAATTATTTAGAAAAAAGATTAGTTTGCTGGCGATGGCATTATTTGTTGCGCCTTGTTCGGTTTTTGCCCAGAGTAATACTGAGCTTGTTGATAGTACTTCATGTGAGCCAGAAGAGGACTGGATTGTTGAAGTTTACGAAGATGAGAATGGAAATGAAGCGGTTAGTGATACCATCTGGTTGGCGAATTCGAATATTCCACAGGTCACTCAGTACGATCTTAAAGAGTGTGATAAGGTGACCGTTTGTGCGGAAAACCCGAAATATGCGATAGTGGTGAAGAATGGAAAATGTGGAATATACGATAATAATCTTCATGTAAATGTCACAGAAATCGCGTTTGACAAATTGAACTTCTTGCAACAAACGGTGTTAGAGAATGGTCATGTTACAAGCATGTTCTATGTGGCTGATGGCTCTAAACGTGGTAAGTTGAGTGTTGATGAGACTACGAACAATATCGTGTATGTTTGGACAGAAGATTAGTAATTAATTAAAAAAGGAACGATTATGAGAAAGAATGTTTTACTTGTAGCATTTGTTTCGTTGGTGTTGACTGGATGCTCAGATCGGATGATTGTTGACGACATAGTTGTGGCGCCTGTTGTAACTCAGGTGGATAGTGCGAACTTCTATTTGGAGAAGGCTAGATGGGGTGATGGTGAGGCATATCTAAAACTAGCACATTTCTATCATGACGGCAAGGGAGTTAAGCGTGATTTCGTTAGCATGCTTTGTATGGCAGCTTTTGCTCAGCAGTATGATGCTATAGGCTGTTTGGATGAGTTTATGCTAACGCTACCTGCAGAGTCGGATTACAAACTAGCTTTTAATGCACTTATATGTATCTATGAGAAGAAGTATGATGAGTCGCATTCAATTTCAGAACGCTTGAT
>AUXO017876246.1_pt1 | contig 13741 bp, 16 predicted proteins | sample 768731 | NCBI WGS metagenome assembly AUXO01 (sample SAMN02715735, study PRJNA202380) | gut metagenome | biome: sheep rumen | host: Ovis aries | place: New Zealand: Palmerston North
ACAGCTTAGACAACCGCCCGCAATGCCCATGAATAAAGGCTTGACGGGATTTGTCGAACCCAGTAGACACAAGCGCCGGGCACTGTCTGTCACACTGCCGAGCATGCCAAAATCTGCCGAGCCGTCTAAAAATAAGGACTTTGGGACTTGACTAATAGAGTAGTCATATACTTAAGTAGCTACTTAAGTATATCTTGTTGAAAATGTGGATAACTTTGTTGATAAATAGAATAATGGCCGCCATGCAGCAACATGACGGCCGTGGGGAGTAAAGAAGCATAAATGAATCTTTAGACTTATATTATACCATCAGATATGTTTCATCTCAAGCATCTTATAGCATTGTTTAAATTCGGTACCGGTAAGATCATCAGAAAATGCGATCTTACCGGCTGGGATCATCTTAAGTGCTGCAATCTCTCGATCATTGATGCCCATCTTAAATGAGTGCGTAACCAGTGGATCTTCACTGTAAGCATCTGTGATGATCCTGGTACCGGCCTGAGGTCTGGTGGACTTCGGCTGCACATACCATGTCACATGATCCCGGTTGTACTTATGGCGAAGCAGCTGCAGCAGGAAGCCATGGTTATCATAGATAAAAACGATTGTATGAAGTATATCATACTCATCCACATCAGATATAAGCTTACTCTGTGGATCCGAGTGATAATATCCCCTGCTGATCTGGTTGGCTGCTGATCCGAAAGCCATACGGCTTTTTCTGTTTAGCTCTTCACACAAGAACACACCCACATTTGTCTGTACGTTGGTATTACCATCCTTAAATGCATATAATCCAAGCTCTCCCTGCTTTTGCTTAGATGTTCCCTGAAGTCCCCAGGCCGAGTAATATGGATTTATACGACTTAAGGTATTACCTATCATATACACACGGATCGTGGAGTTACGGCATATGGTAGATACAACCTGCTGCAGTTCCGTAGGCTCATTAAGTAGATACATCTTATTGGTGATAAACTCTTCAAAGAGTACGATATCAGCATCATCAAAATTCTGTGATTTGATCCTGTCCGGCTTATTCAAGGATCCAACATAGCCGATGTGATCCCCACGCTCAACCTTGCCATTATTAAGTACATTCGCAAAATAGATATTACCTCTAAACACTGAGGTTGTTGTGAAGTTCCCGTTGGTGAGTTCCTTAATCGGCTCCCTGATCACCTTCTTGGTATCTGGATCCCTGGTAACTTCCATATCACCAAGATATCTTTCAACATTGGCTGGTTTGATATCTTCTTCATACCTTCGCAGGTAAAAGAATTTGTGGCCTGTATCAACATAGTTTCTTATAGAATCTTCCTTACCGCAGTAAGACTTACCATTACTTCGCTGGCCGACAAGCAATAAATACTGCAGGTCATTCTTTGAAAACATCTTCCGTGTGTCCTTATACGTCAAGTAATTGATCTTCTTCGTCATTTGCAACCTCCATTATAATCTGCGCTTTTTCGATCTCTGTTAAAAATTCATCCGTCATACTCATCTGGTAAGTAGTCGGATAGATGCATACTCCGTATTGATACGTGGATGTGTATGAGTATCCATCGATATCGGTAAATGTAACCGGATCCATGTGATCAATATACATGGCTATATTCTTCTTCGCATCATCATAACCAAAGAATGTGTCCTTGTTAAAGTTCCGGATATCATCCGCAAGGCAGGCAGCCCCGGCTTTGTTAACACCGGATACGGTTATGTGTAACTCACCATCCGATACATCCCTGTAGCAGTATCTCTTCGCTCCCAGCGTGCAAAATTCTGTATAAGCTGTATAAGTGATAGGATCTCCTTCGTTCTCAAATCTTCCAAGTGGATGCTCAATACCCTTGCTGTCCTTCGGCCTGGTAAGTGAATAATCAAGATCGTAATGCTCGCACATCTTCTTTAGTTCATCATCCACCCACTCATTATGCTTCCGGAATTTGTCGATATGCTTATCTACATTAAGAAGCTTGATTGAATCAGTGTCGTAATATACAACATCATCATCCATCTGCATGATCATCTTAAAGAGATGCCTTCGGCTTACTGCAGTTATCCACACACCATGCTGGTATGCAAAAAGCGGCTGCTTCTTCTCACGCTCGGCATCCAGCTTCTCTTTTATCACTTCATCCGTAAGCCTTTGTATTGGTGCCCATTCATTATCCTTATATTCCACTGTACTTTTGATGATATTCGTGCAGCATGCTCCAAAACTGCTGTTGAGTAGCTGTTTTTGGGAAACATAGAAGGATTCTCTGGCCTTCTTCTCTTCCTCTGTCTCCGGGCCGGATGCGGCCTTCTTTGTGGTTTTGTCTGAGTAGAGTTGCAAGATAAGTTCTATATAATGCCGAGGGAGATATCCCTTCTTTGACACTGCAGCTTGTACAATCTCTTCACCTTCGATATCGTATGCCTCATGGATCAGATCATAATCGATATCAGTAAGCCACATAAAGAATGATTCGCCGTTGGATGATATCATACGGCCATTATCCCAGGAACACTTATGCTCACTCTCCCAGGAAGCAAATCCACATTTGCTCCTTGCGATGTAATGATTCCAATACCAGCTTTTGACGTTGGTAAACCGAACACCATAAAGAACACACCATTGTTTGTGGTTGTATTTCCACAAGCTCTCAGGCTTGATCCACCTGAATGTCTTTTCAGGATATTCTCTTAAACACATGGAAAATGGATAGCAGGAAGCCTCATCCATGGAACCCATAAGAGAATAAATATGCCTGTTTGCATGTATGATATTACCATGAGTAAGACCTCCAGCAAATGCAGCATTTAAGGCCTTGTATGTTTTCACATCAGGTATAAGCTCATGCATATTTTTGTAGTGGTATCCTGGGCAGATCTTGCCGTATGCTCTCCGCATCTCTCCGGTTGCCGTGTGAGGTATCTTTTTCAGGTGCCCGCCGTATTTACTCATGAAATGCAAAATAATCCGGTACAATGTCCGGATATCATATTCACAGTAGCCAAGGGATTTTTCGTCTAAATTCGTGAGCGGAGATCTGACAACATTATAATCAAGATCGCCAACTTTCTTTTCCAAGTTGGTATATCTCTTTGCTGCTGTCTCCAGCTTCAGCCCTGTAAGATGCATGGAACACTTGAATACAATATTAAGTTCCTCAACTTTAAATGCTATAGGCCGTCTGTTTTCCCTTGCGATCATTGTGGATATCGTAAGATCATGCTCTGCAAAGATGGTTCTTAAGAATTGCATCTCATAGCCGAGGTTATGAACCCATATATACTTTGTTATTCTGGGATTACTTATACTTTCAAGTACATAATAAAAATCCCGGAGTTCCCTGCCGTAATATACTTCATCATCGATACCGAACATCCAGATATAAGGCACAGCACATTTTGGGATATCCTTATAATCGGATATCCCCTTATCAAAACATTGCCATGTGCCGTTTATCTTAAATAAGGAAGATACCTCGATATCAAATGTGTAAATGGTATCGGAATAACACTTCCCCTGGCATCTGTATGTGGGTACCGGCTTTGGATCATATAGATTGTGATAATCGATCATTGCCATGGCAACTCGAAGCCCCCAAACTCATTATTAACACGTGTCTCCCAAGAATATCTAAGATCGTCTAAAGCAGCATCCCAGATCTCTTCTACATCAGCTCCACTCTCTCCACGCTCGGCCATATGCTCCAAAAATGCTTCAGTGGTTGCTGTACTCCAGCCATACTCATTTTGTGCCTGGTAAGCCTGCTGGATGTATTCGGATGGAAGCTGGTACCGGATCCGGGCTTCCTTTACAATAGCCTCACGCTTATCCAGACGCTCGGCCATCTTAGCAGCTGTCGCAGGAACCTTGTACTTCTTCCCAAGCTTTTCAAGTCCTCTTTCAAATTCCTTGTAGGATTTTCTGATCGCAGATATCGATGATCCTGTCTGATCAAGGAAGTTATTAAGGATCGCAACCATCTGCGATTTTTGCTGTGGAGTGTAACTCTTCTTTATATATGTACCGTATTTTCCTCCACCTGTGATGCCATGCTTCGCCTGGAATGTCTCGATATTGGATCTCAGCTGCAGCAAGGCCTCAGTCGTAACCCCGGCTTTTTCTAAGTTTGCAATTCGCTTGTATGCCTTTACTCCAAGATAATCATAATTTATCGCCATTATTCATTCCTCCATGTTATAAATCACTTTCGGCATTACTCATCTTTGCTCCGCAGTTAGGGCAATACTTGAATCGTGATACATATTCAGGATATTCAATCAACTCATACTGATTGCAGTTAGAACATTGATATACATGATGATGCTCAAACTCATCAGATTCCGTATCAACCCACCGCCCAATCTTCTGCTGTGGTGTGACGGATGGCATACCTTTTATGCACTTGATAACATCATCATAATGGATGTATAGAATATAATGGTCTTGATGTGGCACTAATTTAGTATCTGCATCACATCCAAACTTATCCCATGTATCTATTGCCTTTAATAATTCTTCACGGCTGATAGCATCCTCACAAGGCTCTCGCTCTAATGCTTTGATTGCCATATCAAGTGCGGTATTAACCATTATTGATCTGTCAAGGTTGAGCTGGTTGAAAATGTAGCACTCACTTTTTATAATGTCTATTGCTTCTTCTTTCGTCATACATCTTCCTCCTCTTCCCATCCAGGACTATTCATGTACCATTCATCATTAAAGAATGAAAGCTTCTCAATTACTACCTCCAAGGCATCTGTATAAGCGGATGCCTTACCGAAGTGTGTGAGCATTACATCTCTATCATTAGCCTTGGCTGTTGATCTGGTAGTAATAACTGCTTCATTGTGCTTTTCCTGCAGCTCTTCGATAATCTCATCGAAAAGCTCATTTACTCTTTTATTATAATCTAACCATGTTATAGTTTTAGGCATATGCATTACCTCCATATTTAAAATGTGCCGGCATGTTGGCTACACATGCCGGCTTTGAAGGAAGATAAGTTATGACAGTAAAGAAGCCTAAACTTCCTTATACTCAAATGCGATTGTAGCACCCTGCTTTGCGTTTACCTTCTCGAAGTTCGTAAGTGCCAGATGGCCATTTAAGCAAAGCTCCAGCTGCTCATCTGTCATGCTCTCGAAGTCCTCAACGCATCTAGAAGGAAGTGATACGAAGGTCTCATCATCCACTACAATCGCTACGCTTTTACCATACTTGCCATTGGTGATGATGAAGCCGTGTGCTACAATCTCCGTACACTTCTTGTTGTTATCCAGGTAATTCTTCAAGGATACGAATACAGCATCCTCTTTCATCTCAAGACCGATAGTCTTTCTGAATCTTTTATTCATTGAATCAAATGCGCCCATGTTTACTCCTCACTTTCGCTTTCTTCATTATCATGTTCTTTAGTTAGATTCTCAATCATAGTTCCCTTTTTATCCGGCATTGGTGCAGCTGCAGATGCCTTTTCCAATGCCTCACTGATCTTCTTATCAACCGTTGCCGAAAGCTTCTCGGCCATGGCATTAAGATCGTTTAATGTGATTCCCGGAGTGGCTTCTCCGGATCCTTCAGGTGCCTTCGGTTCGATATCTTCCATTATGGCATCCAGTAACTTATCGTGTCGCATGTTTCCTCCTTTCTACCAATTTCAAAAGCTCATCAGATAATTTAATGATCAATTCCCTGTCGGCTTTTGATATCACCTTTCCGGGCCTAAGATCATTATGCAGATATTCAGCAGTTTTCATGTAATACTTTTCTGTCGCAGTTAGTGGCGGTTCCTCGATCTCATCAGGCATCTTGTCGGCTGCAAGATAGCATTTTACAGATTCTCGGATCTCACGCATACTCATAGCAGTAATTTCATCATCAGTCAGTTCTTGCTTTTCCCTGAATTCCCCTATCTGTTCCTTAATTGGTAAAAGCTCCGCTGCTTTCGTATACCCAAGATCCGATAATCCCGGATTGTCAGAATAGATCATTCCAACGGATATCATCCTCTCGGCTGTCTGTCTGGATAAGCCAAGCTCTTCGATCACAAACTGCTTGAAAATCTTAGCATCCTTCTCCGCTAATTGATAAGCCTTTATGCATAACCGGCACATCGCATTACCTATTGCAAGATAATCTGCTTTAAACTGTACCAGATTATAACCATCAGTGGTTGCTAATTCATACATTATACCTCCTTCAACGTCTCAGCTTCGCAGCAGTTGATCGAGATCTTTTTAACGTGCGGAGCGTTTACAAGTTCTTTTACCCGGTTCATTAAGGAATCGTAAGAATAGCAATATTCGTATATCCATCCACGGAAAGATTCCTTCATAACCAGATATCCTACTTTATATTTCTGATCCGTATTATCACCTCCCGGAGATGATAATAACAAAATCTACTCGATATGTCAAGTATATATCGAGTAGATTTCATGTAAATTATTTATCGTCCATCTTGACTAAGGTATCTTTGATCACCTGCAGAGATTCCACCAGCTTGATTTGAAACTTATAATCGCGCCATAAGAAATAAGCAAGTACAACAAACGCTGCCCCATAATTAACGATAAGCTCCAGCACATCTTTCATCTCACATCCCTCCATACGTCTGAAGTGTCACAGCATTGGCAATGTCATGTGCAACATACTCCAAGAAGTTATTATTGGCATTGGCCTCCAATGAATCCATAATGAGTTGTCCGGTCATCGTTGTACCAATGTTCCCGCCGAATGTAAAATCTTCCTTGTACTTCTCCTTCAGGTTATCTGTCCTGGTAGAAGATCCGGAGCTTGTCTGGCTGTTGGCCAGATTATCCGTCCTGGTAACATTACCGCTGTTGGTTGTTACGTTCTTGTCTGTATCCTTAAAGGCTGCAGAATCATAGGTTGTCTTACTGGTTGTGGAAGTTGTACCTGTTGTATCTGCATTTGTCTGTGTTCCTGTATTGGTACCTTGCGAAGTGGAAGATCCGGAGTTACCCTGCGTACCGGTATTATCCTTCTCATACTCACGCTTCTCCCAGCCTTCCTTATTCCATAAGGGATTGTATTCTTCAGTGAAAGCTTTGAATACTCTCTCATATGCTGAAGCTCTTCCCTTCATCATAAGCCTGATCCTTCGCATGATATCTGCAAGGATTCTGGATTCCATCTGCTGCTTATCAATCTCCTTATGATGATAATCATACACGGCAGCTGTGATTGCGGGTGTCTCAACAAGTTCTCTCTCGCCATAGAAGCTTACAAGATAATCTTTAAGATCTCCCACAACTGATAAGAACCATTCAGATGAATCATAAGCAGGATCTCTTGGTATGATGATCTTGTCACCTATTGCATATAATTTCATATTATCCCCTCCTTAAATGTGGATTTAACTGAGTAAATTATGCTTCCGTAATCGGGTAAAAATATGAGTTTCCTCTATTTCCCGTGTTAGTATTTACATGAACACGCATACCTTTACGAATAAATAATGTTGTGTAAACTGAATAGTTAGTTTCCTCACATCGTGTGCTTATATGAACCTTGTTTTCCACGTCTACCATGATTACGTCACCTAATGTACTGCCACTTCTTGCCGTGATATATCCATCACTCGGAGCAACAAAAGCATTTGCAAAAGTGGTATATGAATTAAGTGATACATAAGTGCCTATTCTGTTATTCTGTAACTCCTCTAAATTTTGATTTAACGTATCAATCTCACCATATGCATCTGTAGCATCCCAGTGATCCGGATCCCAAGCTTCCCCGGAGCTGGTACCTGTATTGCACTTGTACCATGTACCATCATGAATGCAGATGTCTCCAACCAGATAAGCATGTGTCGGATCATAATCCTGAGGTGATCCGATATGCTCGGTATTTTCCGTTATCTGGTTCAGTACCTGATTATTTACAGATATCCGGCCATTGGTAATATCAATTCCATTGCCTGCAGTATACACTCCGATGCTCGGCTTGTTCTTTATAAAATCATCAGCATCAGGATTTGCCTGGTTCCAGTCAGCTTGTACATTCACTTCAGCACCTGCAGCAATGCCGGCCAGCTTATTCTTTTCTGCTGTCGTAAAATCATTGGTTGAAAGTCCTTTTCCGGCTTCCTTGTCAACCTTCCCAGCAAGCAGCGTGTCAGCCTGTGCTTTCGTATAGTAATTGGAAAGATCTGCAGCTGTGGATCCGATCTTCTCCCATGAGTTGCTTACATAGATATACTCATCGTAGATATCTTCGGTACCCGGTACATCCTTCGGTACCAGATAGATGGTTGTGGTTGAGATATCATGATCCGGAAGCTCCGCAACAACCTCCAAGGTAAGCGTGGATATCGCTGAGATAAGGGCATTTACTTCGGCCTGTGTATACGTTTCACTCTTCTTATAATAGAAGGTAAGATTAGCGACTGCTGCAGTGATGAATCCGGAATCATTTAAAAGATCACTTGTTTTTGTTGGAAGTCCAAGCTGGCTTGTTGTCTTATTACCGGATAAGATCACATTGTTAATCTTCGGTTTGTTCGAAAGATCGTTATAATCACCGGTACTTCCTCCACCGCCTCCGGTTGCGGAGATCACATTATCATCTGAGATTGTAATATTACTTCCTGCTGTAAGCTTCATCTGGAAATCATCCGGGAAGATGTATCCGTATATGCTCGATACTGAATTGATCTCTGCAGTGCCTGCAATGGGTGTATCAATCACCATGTTGCCATGTGCCGTGATGATTCTAAATCCGTCAGTTTCGTCCTCAAATACGAGTGTGATATCATAGTGTGCCCTGCCTTCAGCTGCCGTCATTTGCTCCGAAAGTGCAATAACAGCTACATTATCCTCGCTGTATGTTACGATATCCAGATCTTCGATGTAAAGATTCCCATCCGGCTTATGCAGCGTGAATGTTGCTTTAGTAAGTCCGGTAAAATCAATAAGCTGCTGTTCAACCGGATTTTCCGAGTTGATCACCTGGAAGCCGATCAGTCTGCCGTATTCTCCGTATCTACTGATTAAGACCTTCTCCGGAATCTTTTCCATTATATCCAGTGTTATAAGTTGCGTTCTCTCCCTGGCCATTTGTCATACCTCCTTTGTACTTTTCTGCGTCAAATTTAGGATTGAGCTTTACTGTGATACTTGTACCGAAGAGATCATTGATACGATCCACGCCGGCTTTTCGCTCTTCAAGCATATCATCTGTAGAGATCACAAGCAGCTGCGTATCTGCTTCAATCTCATCTTCAGTAACCTGAGCTTTTTTCGGATTGTAAAATTTAACTCCGATATCCCGGAAAAACTGTTCAAGGATCTTATCCTTCGCAATGAGAAGATCATTGATACGATCCGTAGATGATCTCTGAGGACGCTGGATGCTCTCAAAAGCGCTCATGATAAGATCATCGGTGATCACAGTACGCTTGCCTGCTTGCTTATTAAGGAAGTAAGCTTCCAGCGACTGCTTGATCGCATCATTCTTTGCTACGGCATACTCCGTATCACGGATATCTACCATATAATTGGAAATCGTACTTTCGATATCGGCCAACATACGGGCATACCTCTTCAGGAAGGTATAAGCTCCACCATCCGTATCAAATTCATATGCGTTATGCTGCAGCTCGCTGTTGTAAATTATAACACCATCGATGCCGATCTTGATTTTACCACTCCAAAGCTCCGGCTGTGCATATGTGTAAGCAATAGGATTGTAGTACTTATCCTGGCCATACGGTTCGATCTTGGATGCAACCAGACCATACTTTTTGTTGTTAAACACTCCAACATATCCATCAAGTAAAAGCGGGATCTCCAATTCCCTTTTTGGGATGGATGAAGGAAGCCCATCATACTCGAAGATCTGCAGCATGATGTTTAGCAGCTTGTTAAACCAGTAATTGACACCGTACAATACATCTGCAACGTCATACTCATACTTTAGATCTTTAGGCCTGAATAGTTTTTTGTCTCTCATTTTGTACCTCCTTTATAAGTATACACCATCTTTAAGAAGCTGTCTTATAATTTCAAGTTCTTCTTTCGTACAAGGGATATTATCCTCTTTAAGATAAGCAACCTCAGTATATCCGGATAAGGATCCAAGCTTCCTTGTCACATTGGATACCCATCCTTTATAGTGGTTAAAATCTGCAGCGATGGAAGGTGAAGGACGCTTTACAATAATGAATGGTGTATAGTTACCCATCACACCGGCATTACCTGAAATGGATCCTGCTCGCTCAACCTGTACTTTTGCAGGCTGCATTACATCCATGCCAATATCTGCTACAGCTCCCAGGCCGATCGATCCACCGGTAAGAAGTGATACACCGGCACCAACAATCTTACCGCCTATATTCATCCACTTACCAAGTTCCGCAGAATGATCCTGCCCGGTTACCGGTACGGACATATTACAATTACCATTGTAATGGTATACAGCTCCCTGAAGGCCTCTTTCATTTGCAATAGTTACCGTAGCAACACACTCACCCGATAATACATCAATCCTATAATCTACTGTAATACTGGAAGCCATTGCCTCATTGATATCCAGCGACTGGATGCCAACAAAAGGAAGATAAATGCTTATTGATGTGAATGGTGCATAATCCCTGTAGGATCCCCAAAATTCAGAAAGCTGTATAGTTCCACATGATACATCCAGATACTGAGATGTTACAGGACGACCGTTTACTTCAGTATTAAATCCCGCAATGGTAATCTCTGCAGCTTCTCCCTGAATAGGAACATAAGGAACCAGCTGCAAGCTTATAATGAAATCAATAGGATTTATCTTAAGCCTATCATAGATATCAGCAAAACCATCAGATATTAGTTTGGAATGAATATCCTGGATATGATGCGTAGGAACATCCCACATATTGATAAATCCGGTTGATAATGCTGATACTGTCGGAACACCATCAGGAAGAATCGTATCTGAATCTCCGTTGTAGGATCCTCCACCGCCTCCACCATTGTTTGGTGCCGGCTTATAAGGATTATCATCAAACTCATAACCGGATTTAAGATCTAAGATATTACCGATATAATCATATAACCCGTTGCCATCGGATAACATAATCTTTGTGCCAACATTTTCATCACCGGCAGTGATGGAAGAAAATGATACATAAGTTGATGTATTACTATCAACCTTATGTTCAAGAAATACCATGAAGCCATAATCAGGATATTCACTTTCGGCATTTAATACATAAGGCGCAAGTGCTACAGGCCAGCGAATTGCCATAGTGCCACCGCCGTCCATAGTCTGAAAATTATCAAACATGCCACAATTATCCTGGGACGTATACATCTGACTTCTTGTGAATGGCCAATAGTTAGGATTCTCACCTGCAGATTTTACAATGAAATTTGTGAAATCCATATCAGCATATGGAGATGAAAAAGATCCAATAGTGGTGCTGATATATACACCTAGAGGCGCTCTACCACTAGAAATAGTTCCTCTGGCTGCTATAGATGGATACTCCGGAAAAAGAGTTACATCATATGCTATCTCTAAGCATAATGCATAGCATTGCCTATCGGATCCCGCAGAGCTTGCTAATATCTTACCAGATACCCATAACTGACCTGTTTCTGTATATATCTTTTCATAATCAACATGCTCCTTGTGTTCGGATCTCATAAAATCTCTTGCGATATCCCAAATAGGAATATTATCACCCTTCGCAACACAACGTGCATTAGATCTGTTTGTTGGTGCATCCATTGAAGGGCCGGAAAAATAAGAAAAATTATATTTTTGTCCGTCCCTGGTTGCAATATATCCTTCACCTGTGGGCATTGCTGCCATAATTCCACCTCCTATCCTGCTACTGTAAGTAGTAGATGCAGACTCTTTGTGAACGGAGTAGTAAATCCCTTCAGCTGTGTATACTCATACTGATTCTCAAATCCTTCGGCATCCTGCAGATAACCACTCCAGACATTTTCTTGTCTGTTCAACACTCCGGTACATTCTCTTATGTATGCCCGGTATGTGTATAATGGATCACATTCGAGATCCAGGCGAAGCCTCTGCTGGCTTACTGTAATATTACGGATGTAATAATATCTTCTAAAATCAGAAAGATAAACATAATTGCATCCGAAGATCTCGGAGTTGTTTGCAACCACGATCGATGGATTGATGATATTCGTATCATCCTTATACTCGAAGGATGATAATACAAGCTTTTGAGTGATTATTTTATCAACAACTCGCTCATCACTCATATTGATATAAAGCGTTGCACTCATATTATTACCTCCTATATGAATATAGCCGAGGCCAGAAAGCCCCGGCTACATCCTGCCAGATCTTATTAATCCACAACGAATACTACGCTGTTCTCAGATCTATCATTGAAATAACCAACACTCATCTTGTTGGTGTACTGGGTGATGCCCAGACGATTCAAGCGATCCGCAGTTGTCTCACGATCGAAGATCGTAGTGCCAAGTGCTTCACGATCGATCACAGCACCAATTACATATGCCTGGTTAACCGTAGCACCTGCAGATGTTTTAATGTTGATAGTTGAGGCCGTTGTAAGATTCGGCTTTACTGCTGCCACATAATCAGGATCATCAGGATCATCACCGATTGCGACGTGTCCCATCTGCTGCCAGCAGGTTACAGGATAGTAACCGGGGAGCGCAGTGTACTGATCATGGAAGGTTGAACTCTGAAGGAACACATCCACACTCCGAGTGAATGAAGAGAGCAGAAATACGTGTGCGTTGTCTCTCTTAGTAGTACGTACCTTGCCTTCATCGTTAAAGAGTACAGAAGGCTCCTTGATGAAATCAAGCTGCTGGCCGATTCTGAAGGATGCAAACTTTAAGAAGTCCTCATTTGTGAAAGCCTCTGCAGCTGTAAGCGTGCCAGATTCGCCGTTGAATTCTCTAAGAAGATGTACAACATTTGTATCCTTATCGATGGTATCTGCAATGAAGTTGTTTACACACATGGTGTTGGTGTAATTGAGCTGCATTGTCATAGAATCCACCATTGCTGCCATTACTGCAGAAATGTATGCTCCCATACCTTCAGCAGATGTAAATGCTGTTTTAAGAAGCTTATCCGGAACGGTTAAATCAATCTCCCAGGCATTGATACCTGAGAAGAGCTTCTGGGATCCACTCCACTTGTCAATCTTGAACATATGCGCCGTAACATCATCAGCATCAAATGATCCTACATCCCACTCACCCATATCGATGGCATCCATAGGATCGATGGTGAGCTTCTGAAGGATTGCACCATACTCAAAATTATCTTTGATGATGTTTGGGAATCGCACATCCAGATCAAGCTTACGGATCACAGTACGTCCGATCCTGTCAGCAAGTAGCTCAACAAATCTGTCTCTGTTGTTACTGTCCGGGTATACAGCCTCACCCATTGCGATAAGTCCGGAGAGATCCTTAACTGCTAAAGCGGACTCACCCCACATATCTTTGGATACGGCATTTACCAGGGCATAAATCTGATTTACTACCATGATATACCTCCTATTTTTCATGTTTGGCCTGCAGCATGTTATATCCAGCGTATCCTTTTTACATTGGTTACCACTGCAGGCCGATCACCGATAGTATGATGTTTCACGTGAAACATGATAAGGACGGATCAAGTATCACGTGTCCCATCAATCAGAATATAACATTGACTAATCTATTAGTCAAGTCCCAAAGTCCTTATTTTTAGACGGCTCGGCAGATTT
>AUXO012487961.1_pt1 | contig 13740 bp, 12 predicted proteins | sample 768731 | NCBI WGS metagenome assembly AUXO01 (sample SAMN02715735, study PRJNA202380) | gut metagenome | biome: sheep rumen | host: Ovis aries | place: New Zealand: Palmerston North
ATGGTGCTATTTATCTTTTGTCGGATGCATCAACATGGGTGTCAGGTATTAATCTCGTGATTGATGGAGGTTACACAATAATTTAAAGAAAATGAAAGCTTTTATTAAGGCATTAGCTTATAATTTACCTGAGAAAATTCTGGATAATGAGCAGATAGCTGCTGAGTTTCCTGAATGGACGGTAGAAAAGATAGAGAAAAAGATAGGTATCAAGGAGAGACATATAACAGCAGACGGTGAAACTGCCAGCGACTTGGCTGTCGGTGCTGCTGAGAAATTGTTTGATGCCAATCATATCGACAGGTCAGAGATAGACTATCTGATATTTGTCACACAAAGCCCAGACTATCACCTGCCTACCACAGCATGTCTGATTCAGACAAGGCTTGGGCTGTCAAAGCATATCACCGCTATTGATGTCAATCTTGGCTGTTCTGGATTTATAACAGGACTTTCGTTGGCCAAAGCAGTTGTTGTAAGTGGGCAGGCAAAGAATGTGTTGCTGCTGACCGCAGAGACTTACTCCAAGTATATGCACGAGCGTGACAAGAGCAATCGTACCATCTTTGGCGACGGTTCTGCAGCAACGTTGATAAGTACAGAGGGTATAGCTGAAATTGGTGAGTTTGTGATTGGTACCGACGGAACAGGTGCAGAGAACTTGATTGTAAAGTCTGGAGGAGCTCGACATCCGAGACCTTTGAATGACCTGGAGTTTGATGACTATGGCAATCCTCGTTCTTCTGATAACCTTTACATGGATGGTCCTGCTATCCTGAACTACTCTTTGGAGAGTATTCCTCAATTGGTGAAGGATGTGTTGGAGAAGAACAATGTGACATTGGACGAGATAGACTTGCACGTCTATCATCAGGCGAATAGTTTCTTAGCCAACTTGGAGCGTAGAAAGCTGAAGATTGAAAAGGAGAAGTATTATTGCAACATTGAGCATGTAGGTAATACTGTATCTTCTACAATTCCTATTGGCCTCTGTATGGCTTTGGAGGATGGCAGCCTGAAACCCGGCATGAAGGTGCTTTCAGTAGCACAAGGCTTAGGTTATACTTGGGGTGGTATGGTATTGTTCTTCTAAGAAATGCTGAAGATAGAAAGGTTCGTCAATGAACTGATGACCTCTAACTGCTATATAGTCTATGACGAAGACGCTAAACGGTGTCTCGTTATAGACCCAGGCAGTGAAAAGTCTCAACGGGAGATTGAGTTTATCGAGAAGAATAACCTAACTCTCGACTTTATTGTCATCACGCATGAACATACTGATCACAATTGGGGAGTAAATGCTTTAAGAGAGAGGTATACTAACTCAATTCTAGTATGTTCTGAGACTTGTAACAAAAATGTAAAGAAGACAAACAGGACTTATTTTTTGTTCTACTATGATGATCCATACTACTGTTATGAGATAGCTCCTGCAGATATTTTAATTAGCAAGGATGTAGAATCTCTATCATGGGATAGCCTTTCTATAAAATTCATTCTTACTCCAGGGCATAGCAAGGGCGGAATGTGTGTATCTATAGGCGAAATGCTTTTTACAGGTGATACCATAATGCCATTTAAGCCATATTTCAATGGAAGGGATAGTAATGAGGATGACTGGGAAGCATCTATATCTAAAGTTGAATTATTGTTTCCTAAAAGTACTATCATTTACCCCGGACATGGCGATATTCTAAAATTAGGAGAATGGGACGATAATGAAGAGTTCAGATCGATATAATATAATGAATTATGAGTAAAACATTAATTGTGGCAGAGATGTCTGCTAATCATAATCAGCATAAGGATATTGCAATTCAAACAATCCGCGAGGCCAAAAAGACAGGTGCTGATGCAATTAAAATCCAGACATACACTGCCGATACATTAACGCTGAACTGTGATTCGGCTGATTTCCAATGTGGACCTGGCCTATGGGAAGGAATGACAGCATATCAGCTATATAAGCAAGCATACACCCCATGGGAGTGGCATGAGGAAATTTTCCATGTAGCAAAAGAAGAGGGTCTTATTTGTTTTTCTACTCCTTTTGATAAGACTTCTGTAGATTTTTTGGAAGAGTTGGGTAATCCTATCTACAAAATCGCATCCCCAGAAATAGTTGATATACCGCTTATTAAGTATATTGCCAGCAAGCACAAGCCAATTATAATCTCCACTGGTATGGCTATGGAAGAGGATATTAACCTTGCCCTCAGAACCATACGTGAAGAAGGTGTGTCGGATATCACGGTACTTAAATGTACATCCGCTTATCCCACTCCAATGGAGGCCGTGAATCTTCGCACTATGGTTGATATGAAGGAACGTTTTGGCGTGAAAGTTGGGCTTTCAGATCATACGTTGGGTGCTGATGTGCCTATTGCAGCAGTAGCCCTTGGTGCAGAAATGGTTGAGAAGCATTTTATTATTGACCGCACTATCGGAGGGCCAGATAGTGCATTCAGTATGCAGGCACCTGAGTTCCGTGCAATGGTTGACAGCATACGTAATGTGGAGAAAGCTCTTGGTGATGTAGTGTATCCAACAAATATTACAAAAATTCCAGGCCGAGTCGGTTGTCGTTCCCTTTACGTTGCAGAGAATATGAAGAAAGGAGATGCAATAAATGAAAGGAATGTCCGTTCTGTTCGCCCTGGTTATGGTCTTCACCCAAAGTATCTTCCCGAGGTTTTAGGCAAGAGAGTTAATCGGGATTTGGAAATGGGTACACGTTTCTCTTTGGACTATATAGATTAATAGTGGTATGAAGAAAATATTGATTCTTGGGGCAGGGGAGATGCAGATACCTGTTATCCAGAAAGTTAATGAAATGGGGTATGAGTCTATTGCTTTAGACTATGATGAAAAAGCAGTAGGATTCGAGTACGCACAGAAAAAGTATGTGGTAAGCTCCACAGATGCGGAAAAAGTATTGGAGGTTGCTAAAAAAGAGAAGGTAGATGCCGTCCTTACCACATCAGACTATCCGGTTAATGTCGTGGCCAAAGTTTGCAAGATATTAAACCTTCCAGCTATGTCGCCAGAAGTTGCTAATATTTGTACTAATAAGTATTTGCAGCGCAAGCTCTTTAGTGACAACGGCATCAATGCGCCTAAGTTCTATCTGATTTCTGACGACAAGGATATAGAAGGGTTTAAAGACTTTCCTTATATAGTTAAACCCGTTGATTCATCAGCAAGCCGCGGTGTGAAGAAAGTGGCAAATATAGAAGAAATGCGGGAGGCTATCAAGGATGCAATAGAGTATTCGCGTAGTGGGCAGGTTCTCATTGAGCAGTTTGTTGGAGGTAAGGAATTCAGTGTGGAAACACTGACGCAGAACGATAAAACCACTATCGTCAATATTACGGAGAAACTGGTTATTGGAGAGGACTATGGCTATTTCGTAGAAGATACTCACATAGAACCAGCAAGAATAAGCGCAGAGGATTGGGCATTGATTGAGGAGCAAGTTAGAAAGGCTATAACATGTATAAAAGCAAACAACTGTCCTTCGCATACAGAAGTTAAATTGTGGAACGGGATGGCTTACATTATAGAAATGGCATGCCGGTTAGGTGGTGATTACATTACATCAGACCTTGTTCCTCTTTCTACTGGTATTGATATGCTAGCGAATCTTGTAAACTTGGCTTTGGGTAAGTCTATTGATGTAGAGAGGAAGATATCAAAGATTTCTATGGTTCAATTCCTTAATCACGAGAATTACGAGCATTGTCAGAAGTTCATAGAGGAGAATAAGGGACGCATCAGCCGCTATGAGGTCAAACCCAAACATGAGCTTCCTATAAAGAGTTCCCTTGATCGTATGGGATATATTATTATGCAGTTGGATGATTTACAGGAGTGTGATGAGGTGATGTCAAAGATAAAGCATTGATTAATATTGTGTTATGAAGCAATTATTACCAATACTCTTACTTCCAGTATTTATCTTTATACCGCTTTTGCAAGGGATGTCTTCATCAAAGAAGAAAACCGACACCAGAGTGAAAAAGCCGGTCATACAGATAGAGGAGGAGCCAAATCTGGAAATACACGAAGGTTATGTGAGCCAGCAAGAAGAGACGGTATTAGTAAAGCTTGGCAGAAAGACCATTGCTAAGATTCATTTATCAGAGCCTGTGATGGTTGCGATGGCAGAACAAGAAGAGAGATGGGGGTATTTCCAGTTTCCGAGTATTGGACGAACTGAAGAGGGCTTTCTTGTTGTAGAGTGGCAGATGCAGGAAGATTCATACATGAGTTATGGAAGAAATAGTGAAAGAAAGTATACACCAATGATGTCGAAAGATAACGGAAAAACGTGGATACCATTGGATAAAAGCTACAATATTTATCGAAGAGGTAATAATGTCTATTTAAAGAATGGTGGTTTTTTACAAGTAAAGTCTCAACAAGCAAAAGCAATTAAAGATTATAAACAATTCCCGAAAGAGGAGTTTAGCGATGGTGAATATAAATATTTTCTTTCAGATAGCTTACCTAACGATTTACAGGGGATATATATTTATTATGTGGACAAAAAAAACAGGGCAAAAATTATACATTCGAAATTATATGATCCAGGGGCTTTACGTTATTCAATAGATGAACAAATGCCAATAGTCTGGTGGGGTAACATTAAACAACTTGCAGATTCATCATTGGTGGCTGGGGTATATCCTTCGTTATATAAAAGTGAGCAGGGAACTCTTGTAAAAGGAGGTATATCATTTTATACTTCAAATGATTATGGAGAATCATGGAGTATAACAGGGAAAATACCCTATATACCTGATAATATTGCTAAACAACGAGGTAATGGCAGTTATGACGAACCCGCATTTGAGATTTTACCAGATAGTTCTTTTATATGCATTATGCGTTCTGGCGCAACTTCACCATTGTATCGTTCCTATTCGAATGATAAAGGAATAACATGGTCAACCCCTCGACCTTTTACTCCGAATGGAGTTAAACCACAATTGTTACAATTAGCATGTGGTGTGTTAGTTTTATCATCAGGAAGACCTGGAGTTCAATTACTTTTTAACTTTGACAAGAGAGGTATATTATGGACCGAATCAATAGACATGATACCTTTCATGAATGCCGATGGAACCTACTCAAGAGATGTATCATGTGGCTATACTTCAATGATAGAAGATGGTATAGATTCTTTTATGTTAGTTTATTCTGACTTTACAAAGATAGATAGCAAAGGAAGGTCGAGAAAGAGTATATTGTGTAGAAAAATTACAGTAAATACATTGAAGTGAATTATGAATAATGTAAAGCTGATATTATCTTTTGTCCTAATAATTGTATTCTACAGCTGTAATGGCGTGGATAGTATTACTTTCTCACAGGATTTAATAGATATTTGGGAGAATAATAATTATGAGATAATTGAGGAAGAAAATAATCCCAATTTAACAATTCACGAAGGATGTATAAGCAATAAGAAAGATACAATTCGCTTTGTGAATAATGGCGAAACAAATGCTATAATTTTATTCGACAACCCAAAGATAGTGGCCCAAGCAGAGAAGGAGGAAGATTGGGGATTCTTTCAATTCCCAAAGTTATATAGAGATTTTTCTGGAAATTTGATTGTTAAATGGCAAATGAAAGAAGACTCTCATACAGCTTATGGAGTAGATGGATATGGAAGAGTTATGTCTAAAGATGAAGGCGCATCATGGGCTACCGTAGATGATTATTTAGGTTATAGTATAGAACAATACAAAGTATACCTAAAAAACGGTGAATTATTACAAGTAAAGAATCCTACATCAAAAGATATTTTAAGTTATGGATCATTTCCTCCCCCCGTTAATGAAGAAGCTATAGCCAATATTTCTTTTTATAAAGAATCTGAGTTGCCAGATGAATTAAGAGGAGTCTATTTTGAGTTGCTAGATGGGAAATCAAATACTGTAACCCCAATACATGCGGTGCTGGACGATGATGGATTACTTCGATATGCTATAGAAAATCTTATGCCCATAGTTTGGTGGGGTGATATTAAAGAAGAACTGGATGGAAGTTTAGTTGCTGGTGTATATGGAGGCTTTTATCAAAACGCACAAGAACAAGTGTTAAAGATGGGTATAACTTTTTACAAAAGCGAAGATAGAGGATATAGTTGGAGAGCAATAGGAAGAATTCCATACGTTGCAATAGAAGGGGGGGATTATGAAACCTTTATTTATGACGGGGATAGTGGCTATAGTGAACCTACATTTGAGATCCTTGAGGATGGAACTTACATTTGTATAATGAGAAACAGAAATTGGAGTGTACCACTCTGTGTCTCATATTCTAAAGACAAGGGATATAATTGGACAAGACCGGTTCCAATAACACCAAATGGAGTTAAGCCAAGATTATTAAAACTTAATAAGGAATTATTGGTGTTAGCGTCTGGACGTCCAGGTTTACAATTACGCTTTAGTTTTAACAATAATGGAGAAAAATGGTCAGAACCAATAGAAATGATGCCTTTTGTTGATGAAGAAGGTAATATAAAATCAACAAGAGAAACTTGCGGGTATGCCGACTTATTAAAGGTTGATGATCAAACATTCTATATGGTTTATTCAGATTTCGCAACATTGAATCAAGAAGGTGAAAGAAGGAAATCTATTATATTCCGTAAAATTACAGTGATTCAACACTAGAATGTTGTTAATTTTTTAAAATGAAGAATGATAATGTTGCTAGATAGCCTAAAGAAAAAAGCACAAGGTAATCATACATTACTTGCAAATTTCTCGTATATATCGATATTGCAGGTTTTTATTCTTATTACACCTTTAATTACATATCCTTATTTGACTAGAGTTTTAGGTACTGAATTGTACGGTCTTGTAATAACGGCACAGATATTATCAGGCTACGCGGCTATTGTGGTAAAATTTGGTTTTGATTCTGTAAGTGCTCGGCATGTATCAATTTGGAGAGAAGATAATACAAAGTTATCAGAAATAATATCTTCAGTACTCGTACTACGAATGATGCTTTGGATTATTAGTTTTGCACTATACCTCGCTATAGTTATTGTCGTACCAATATATCGTCAGAATTTTCTTTTATTTTTATACTCATTTGGTTTAACGCTTAATGTACTGCTTTTTCCTCAGTTTTTCTTTCAAGGAATAGAGAGAATGAAGATAATAACATTAATTAATATAGGTATTCAAACGGTATTTATAGTTTTAACTTTTCTTGTAATCAAGGCTCCTGAGGATTATTTGCTTGTTCCTATCCTTCATGCCATTGGCTACTTTATTGGTGGTTTAGTATCAGTAATAATCATATTTAATTTTTATAAACTATCGTTTGTTATGCCAAGTCGTAAGCAGGCTATGTTTTATTTGAAAGATGCTTTTCCCTTGTTTGCAACAGATGCAGTATGTACAATTAAGGATAAACTTAATTACCTTCTTTTAGGAATATTTGTTAATATGGGAGAAGTCGTGGTTTATGATATTGGCTCAAAATTGACAAGCTTAGCTGTACAGCCCCTGACTATTATTAGTACAGTGATTTTTCCACGAATGGCAAAAAACCATAATAATTCACTGTTTAAAAAATTTGGTTTGCTGATATTTATTGCCATTGTATGTATCGTTGTTTTTTTAAATATATTTCTTCACCCAATAGCTTTTCTTCTAATAGGAAAAGAAATACAATTGCTGCCTATAAGGTTGTTTTTGTTATCACCATTGTTTCTCGGGTTGAGCTCTTACATTGGGTCATGTTTAATTGTGGCGAGAGGTTATAACAAGTATATGTTCTATAGTATTATTGTTACTACTGTGGTGTATATAATGTCACTAGCAATCCTTTTCTTTACTAAGCAAATGAACACCGTAATGTCTTTTATAGCTTTGACAATAATATCTTATCTTGTTGAAATGATTTATAGAATGCATATCGCATATAAAATATTGAAAAAGAATGATGAATAGTACTTATATCTCAACAATAAGTATAAAGGAGTCTAAGACATTTGATATTATAAAAGGTCTTCTTTTTATAGGGCTTATACTCTCTTTATGCGAATTTTGCTTTGGCTTTTTTAGTGAGCAAAGAAGTCTAACTGATTTATATCTCCTTCAGTTAGGGATAGTTTTCTCTTTGTCTTATTCAGGAACAGTTTTTAAGTTAGGGTGGACTCACCTTTTTTCATTATTACAATTTACAACATTTGTATTTATGGTATCGACCCCTCTGCTAAGCCCCTTAGCTGATGGTGATACAATTCGTAATGCTTATTCGCCAATTCGCAATATTTTTAAAGAGGAGATAGTTCAAAGGGTATTGCTAATTTTTTCCACATATATTTCAACAAGTTTCCTAGTCTATTTTTCTATCTTTAAGAAAACTGTATTGCTAAAGAACTCCTTCAATGATGAAAAACAAAGAGAGATTTACTATAAAGCTGGGAGATTTTGTATGATTACAATGCTCCCATTCGCTTTGCTATATACAACATTCTTAATGACAATTAGTAGAGCAGACTTGTACACATCTGGGACAGGTGCCATGGGAATGCCTGTGTATATTAGAATATCGAATATGATATATACGATTGGTTTTTATCTAATAGTTGCAAGCAGACCTGCGTATAATAACTTTTGCAAATATACATTATTATATTTTATAAGTCTTATTCCTACACTTTTATCTGGAGAAAGAGGTGAGGTTTTATTGGTAGTGGTTTTCTTCGTATGGTATATAACTGTTTTCTATAATAAAAAAGTAAAATTACTGATTATAGGATTGCTTGGAGTTTTAGGAGTTGTATCTTCGTATGTTATTTCATTTACTAGACAGGATTTGGGAGTAGAGTCTGAAGACTTGTTTAAAATTATACTTACATTTTTCTCAGAGTCATCTACGACGTGTAAATTGACTTCTTTTTATGTTGAAAATCGTGATGCCGTTGCTCATAGTTACCCATTCTTCTTAGATCAAGCTATCTATGGTATTAAGAGTTTTTTGCTTGGGCAACCTAATGCGGGGCAAAGCATCGAAATGTTGGCGACACGATCTAGTTTAGGACACAATCTTGTCTATTACCTGAATCCCGATTATTATCTTGGCGGTAATTCAACAGGAACAGCATGGGTTGCAGAATGCTATGAATTTGGAATTATAGGAATAATGCTTGGTGCAATTTTGTTAGCATGGTTTATCCATTTATTTGAGGATAGAATAGTGTTTGGTCGTTTTTCTTCTATTTTTACTTATGAATTTTTTGGGGCTATAGTGATGTCTCCTCGAGGCAGTTTGTTGCCTAGTATTTATAGCATATTAAAATGGTTATTAGTAGCTAGTATTGTTTGTCTTATTTATAAATTAGTATTCAAAAAATAAATTGTAATATAACTCTTATGAAAAAAGTAGATGTAGTTTTTTCTGCGAAACTTGATTCAATAATAGGTCCTGTACAAACATTGAAAAGGATTATTACGAACTACTCTTTTTTTGCAGGAAAAGGATATGATTTAACTTTATTCACTCTGGATAATACAGAAGGGATTAAATCATTAAAAAACAAACAGGTACTGTCTGTAGCAAAAAGGAGTCAGTCTTTTTTTTCTAAGAAGATCAAAGAGTTTGCAAGATATCTTGCTCGACACTCCTTTTTATATGATGCTTTAAGGATTGAATTGTTATTGTCAGCACCTAATAAGTTTATAAAGAATTATCTGTCGCAAAATAGGGAAGCTCAGATAATTGTATTCCATTATGTTTTTGATTGCTACAACTTTCTTAAGCATAAGAAAAATATAAAGGCCAAAATAGTTCTATTTATTCATGGGGATAGTGCCAAAAGCACAATGCTTTTTGATTATTTCCCTAAAGCAAAAGGAACATTCATTGAAAAGAAATTAGATAAAATAAATTGTTTTGTTTTTAGCAAAGTAGATAAAGTTATAAGTATCTCAAAAATTGCAGCAAAGAATTTTATTAATGAATATCCAATGCTTGAAGGAAAGGTTCAGGCTGTTGTTAATGGCATAGATGATATTATGCCAGAACAAAAAATATATGTAGAAGGAAAAAGAAAAGACTCATATCAAAGAAAATATCGTCTTATTAGTTGTGGTTCTATTAATGGTAGAAAAGGGCAGTGGATGGTTATAGAAGCTCTTGGAAGATTGCCAGAAGAAAAGAGAAATAATATAGATTATACAATATTAGGTGATGGACCGGAAAGGGTGACTCTTGAAAACAAGGCAAAAGAATATGGATTAAATAATGTAAAATTTGTGGGATCTGTACCTAATGTGGAAGTATATAAATATCTGGCAGAGGCAAATATTGCAGTTCTAATGTCACGAAATGAAGGATTGCCATTATCTTTGATTGAGGCTCTACGCTGTGGCTTGGCAGGTATTTCCACCAAGGTGGCAGCTATTCCTGAAGTGATTATAGATGGTTATAATGGAGTGCTGATAGAGCCTAATGTGGACCAACTAAGCGTTATATTAATGCATATTGGTGATTATGATTGGGACGAAATGGGGCGAAAGTCACGAGAACTATTTGAAAGTGAATATACTTTTAATCGAATGAGAGAAGATTATTTAGAAATGTTGAATTCTTTAAATACAAATTAAATATGAATCCAATACAACTTTATTTATTGCATTTTCCTAATATTAATAAGTTTTATGATACTTGTGGTGTAGACAAGAAAGAGGAATTAGTTAGTCGTATTCCTGGGGGGGCTACACTGAGTAATAGGTTTTTATTGGACTGCATATGGTGGACAATGGTTGTTATAGAACCATTTTTGTCGTTATTCCTTATAACAGTATTCCTTCCTTTTTTTATATTTAAGGTCTTATTTAAGAAGAGAGTAGCAAACAAGAGCAAAAATGTTGCTCTCTGCTATGCTGGGTTGGCAAGGCAACGAATAAATGCAGTCCCCGAAGTGTATCAAAGAATTGATTATTATCTTTATCCGTTATTCGTTGATAACAGTTGGGTAATGGAAGGAAAAGAAAGACATAATATATTAGAGAGTTTAAATGTCTGGGATGTGCTCAAAGCATATATCTGGTCGATAGGTGGAATCGTGGCGGCTACGATTAAAACCCATGGTCTGTATTTATATCGTAATTATTTGTGTTATGAGTATATATTAACCTCTTATTATCTTAATGAGCTTTCGCCTGACAGTACACTATATTTTGTTAATCACGTTGATCGCTGGGCGGTCTTATTCAATTTTGCCCCTCAAAAAAGTAAAGTCTTACTCCAACATGGTATCGAATCTTCTTGGGCTGACTGGCCAATAAAACTAACAACAGTCACAAAAGCATATGTTTTTTGCGAGAGCCAGAAAGAAAGAATGACTAATGCTGTTCTTGGTCATGAGCCAATATATGAAGTGATGCCTGCGACTATTTCATTAACGGATATGACCACGGCCTTACGAAAGAACATAGTTATTGTGGCTTGCGATAATTATATTTTCTATGATCAAGAGGAAAAAATAATTAAGAGTGCGGTTAGAGATGATTTGAGAATTTATGTAAAAATACACCCTGGTAAGAATGATTACCAGAAATATTTAAACTTAAAGAAGAAGGCAAACAAGAATTTAGAGGTTATAAATACATCAACATTTCCTAGAGTTGATGCCGTGGTGTCATATAAATCTACATTAGGCTTGGAATATGAGGCTCTCAATATTCCCGTGTTTTATTATGATGAATTGCCACTCGAAGAGATAATAAGAAGAATTAATTCCTTGTAAACAAAGATAAGAAGATGTCTAGGCTTCATAATCAGTATTCCTTTTTTCAAGCTATACAAATGGGCTTATGGCTTATAAAAACAAAGCTTATTTGTCGTAAAGCAAGAATATTTCGCTTCCCTTTAGCATTGTATGGGAAAAAATATATAGATTTCGGTAATCGACTTACCCTTGGGCGTAATTGCCGGCTGGAGGCATATTCTCATGAAGGCACTCAAGATAAAAGACTTATCTTTGGAAAGGATGTCCAACTCAATGATAATGTACATATAGATGCGATGGAACAAGTTAGAATAGGTAACAACGTACTTATAGCGAGCCATGTTTTTATCTCAGATAATTCTCACGGAGGGTACAGTGAAGATAGCTCATGTAATCCAGATATACCGCCCATGGAAAGGGATTATGTTATTAAACCGGTTACTATTGGTGATAACGTGTGGATAGGAGAAGGAGTTTTTATTACAATGGGTGTTAAAATTGGTAAAGGAAGTGTTATCGGTGCTCATTCTTTTGTTAATACAGACATACCCGATTATAGTATTGCTGTTGGTACACCTGCTAAGATAGTGAAAAAGTATAATTTTGATATTCAAAAGTGGTGTAAAGTGAATAAAGAGGGAGAGTTTATAAAATGATGATAAGATGGTAGATATGGTAGATTTAAGAGAGAAAAAGGTTCTATTTTTTACAGCATCCTTTCTTGGCTTTCAAGATGATATAAAAAGTTCGTTAGAAAGTATGGGCGCACAAGTGGATTGGTATGATGAGCGTGTAAGCGAAAGTACGCTGACCAAAGTTCTCGTCCGAATTAACAGGAATTCACTAGCATTAAAAATAAACCGTTATTATGACGATATCATAGAAAAAACTAAGAACGTCAATTATGACTATATATTCTTTGTCAACGTAGAGGCAGCTACTAGAAGTATTATAGAAAAGCTAAAGAAAGAACACCCTTACGCAAAATTCATTCTCTATGAATGGGATTCTATTATTAATAATAAGAATGTAAGAGATTTGCTAGATTTGTTTGACGAAAAATGGTCTTTTGATAAAAATGACTGCGAAAAGTTCGGAATAAAACTACTTCCATTATTTTATAACAACGAATATGCCTTAATTGAAAAGTGTGAACATTATCAGTATGAGACAATGTTCGTTGGAACTACACATAGCGACAGATTCCATTTCGTAAAAATGATAGAGAGCCAGATTAAGGGTGATTCATTCAATTGGTTTTATTTCCCAAGCCAGTTGTTGTATCTAAAAATGTGGTTCCAAGATAATTATTTCCGCAAAAACTCTAATCGTAGCGATTTTAAGTTCAAGCCTCTTTCAAAAAAGTGTCTTATTGATGCCGTAGAAAAGGCAAGAATAATAATTGATGCTCAACATCCCAAACAGACAGGGCTTACAATGCGCACTATAGAAACACTAGGAGCAAGGCGGAAATTAATAACCACGAATGAACAAGTAAAGGAGTATGACTTCTATAACCCGAAAAATATTTTGGTTGTAGATAGAAAGAGTCCTGTGATAACGGATGACTTCTTGCATTCCGATTATGAGGACATTCCATCTTATTTATATAAAAAGTATTCACTTAATAGTTGGATAACTACCATATTTCATGAGTAGAGCAGTTTTTAGCTCAATACATTATGACTAAAGAATGTTTAAATGAGTCATTTCTTTCGTTAGTTAGGCTAGGAATAGGACACCATACTTCAGAGGTATCAATTGCTGATGTAGATTGGATGCAAATAAGTAATTGAGCAGATGGCGGAACGTTGTATTGCCTGCAGTAAGAGCTACGCTGCGCACCATCTTGCTTGAGTTACCACTCGTTGGTCTGATGGTTTTTTACGACATGTATATGTTTTACCATACGCATTTTTTTAGTTAATAAATTGGCTTCAACCAGAGAGCGTGGCCTAATTCATCTCGCA